>Ga0209427_10000998_pt1 | contig 31812 bp, 22 predicted proteins | sample DeeMarSWOR136_30_FD_187465 | JGI IMG/M metagenome (GOLD analysis project Ga0209427, IMG submission 187465) | Marine sediment microbial communities from White Oak River estuary, North Carolina - WOR-1-36_30 (SPAdes) (version 2) | ecosystem: Environmental > Aquatic > Marine > Intertidal zone >...
AGACTGAACGACACCTATATCGCGTTTGGCGTGGCAGGCCGGATGGCAAGTGAAAGACAAGCGGCACAAGATCGGAACGCCGCCAGTGCGTCGAAGGAAGCGGCGGTCCAGAGGGCGCTCGCAAAATCATCCTTCAACTACAGAAACGAAAGCTGGGACCTCGTCGACGCGCTCAAAGGCAACACGGTGAAGCTGGAGGACATCGAAGCCGAAGCGCTGCCGGAAAACATGAAGAAGATGACGGCCGAAGAGAGAAAGGCTTACGTCGAGGCCAAGACACAAGAACGGGCAGAGATTCAGAAACGGATTCAAGAGTTAAACGCGCAGCGGAAAGACTACGTTGCGGCGGAAATGAAAAAGCATCACAGCAAAAGCGACACCTTAGGCTCAGCCATCATAGCGGCCGTGCGGGAACAGGCGGTAGGGAAGAGCTTCTCGTTCGAGCCGCCCAAAACCGCCTCAACGAATGTCGAGGATGCTAACAGTCCGAAGTGAAATGCCACAAGGTCTTCTGATCGAGCGTTACCCAGGAACTAAGCCTGTAGAACGTCGATCTCGTCCATGGTCCCGAGAAGGCCGTCGGCCAGCGTCAGGTACGGCAGCCTTCTCGGGTCGTGGCCGAGCAATTCGCTGCCGACGGTATCTACGGCGACGGGATCGAAGCCGGCCAGTATGAGACCGATCTTTTTCTTCTTGCCGGCTAAGTGCATTCCCGTAAGAGCTACGGAGGCGTCCACCACCGATAGATCGGGCTTCTTGTATCGGCAGATGTCCACAACGGACCTGTCCGTCGAGGGGTTGTGCAGCTTCGACTTATTCCATCCGCCGGCATAGAATCTGCCCGGGGCGAGGCCAAACATGTTCTTCATGGCAATGGTGGTCTTCGTGAAGCTGTGGTCCTTCAATACGGGCAGCGAGATGATGAATGCCTGCTGTACAATACGAGGCATGTAAAACTGTTTGAGTTGAAGGGCGGAACGATCTTTGAGAACGACGGTGTCCGCCTCGTTGAAGTCGATAAGCTCCAAACCGTGCCTTCGGGCCAGATCCGTGTACCCCAGCGCAGCGTACACCTCCGGCGTTCGGCCGCTCCCACAGCCATCCCCTATCGCTATTTCAGCCTTCGTGTGTGCTTTGCAGTAGAGGTAAACCGCCTCGGCGGCAGCGATGCTCGTCGTGACCGGCGGCGGCGAGGAATTGGTCAGGTTCGGCTTGATAATGATGCGCCCCTGCTGCGGCAGCCGAGCCCCGGCACCAATCAGGTCGAGAGCGTTGGCGATGCTGCTGGCATAATCGACAAATCTCACACTGGCTACCTGGCTCATAAGTTCCTGATTACCTTGTGGTTAGTAGTGGCGAACAAAATAATCTCGACAGGGGTATTGACTGTCAAGCATTTTTGAGTAAATTTGTAGGTCCCCCGGTCAGAGAAGGGAAATCGGGGAGACAGGTTGGTTCATGTTTTCTGGAGACCGATATGATACAGGTCAAAGACCTTCGGCGGAGTTTCGGGCCGGTCGTTGCCGTTGACGGCATATCGTTCGACGTCGAAAAGGGCGAGGTCCTGGGGCTGCTCGGCCCCAACGGCGCCGGCAAGACGACGGCGATGCGAATCCTGGCGTGTTATCTCAAGCCCGACAGCGGAACAGCGAGCATATGCGGGCAGGATATTCTGCAGAATCCCATCGAGGTCCGGAGGTCGCTCGGATATTTGGCCGAGAACGTGCCGGCGTATAACGAGATGACAGTCGGAGGATTTTTGAACTTCATTTGCGACGTCAGGGAAATCAAGGGCCCGGACCGCAAGCAGGCGCTCGACCGGATCGTGCCGATGTGCTCAATTGATTCGGTGTATCATCAGACGATTGAGACCTTGTCCAAGGGATATAAACGGCGCGTGGGTTTGGCTCAGGCATTGATGCACGACCCGGAAGTACTCATTCTTGACGAACCGACGGACGGCCTCGACCCCAACCAGAAGCATGAGGTCCGAAAACTCATCAACAAGATGGCCAAGGACAAGTGCATCATTGTCTCGACCCACATTCTCGAAGAAGTGGAGGCCGTCTGCTCGCGAACGATCATCATTGCCCGAGGTCGAGTGCTGGTGGATTCAACGCCGAAGAAGTTGAAGGAAGAGCACCAGTGCAGTCTCGACGCCGTTTTTCGAAGGATTACCAGGTCAAAAAGTGCATAAGACTCTTCAGGTGAGTGTTACGCTGCACTTTTGTACAGGAGAAAAGAATGAATAGTTTTTTGGCCGTGTTCAAAAGGGAGTTGAAGAGTTATTTCACCACTCCGCTTGCGTACGTGTTTCTGGTGATTTTCCTGTTCTTCTCAGGGTACCTGATGTTCAAACAGGGCTTCTACGAGATGCGACAGGCGGATATGCGTGCCTTCTTTACGAATCTCCCGCTCTTGTTTGTCTTCATGGTGCCGTCCACGGCGATGCGACTGTGGGCGGAGGAGCGCAAGGTCGGCTCAATTGAGCTTCTGTTTACTCTACCGATCACGATCACGCAGGCGGTGTTGGGCAAGTTCCTCGCCGCATGGCTGTTTCTGGCCATTGCGTTGGCACTGACGTTCCCCATGGTGATCACCGTCTCTTACCTCGGCGAGCCGGACGTCGGCCTCATCATCACCGGGTACCTGGGCAGCCTGCTCATGGCGGGCGGGTTTCTTGCCATCGGCTGCTTCTTTTCGGCGATCAGCAAGAACCAGGTGATTAGCTTTGTCCTGTCCGTGGTGGCGTGCGCGGTGCTTGTTTTCGCGGGTATGCCAACCACCCTTAATTACTTCTCGACGTTCCTGCCCGCCGGTATGGTCGCGGCCATTGAGGGGATGAGTTTCCAGGTGCACTTCGAGTCGATCCAGAGGGGCGTACTGAAGTTTGGGGACCTGTCCTATTTTATACTGTTGATCGTTGGGTGGATCGCCGCCTGCACTGTTATTTTGGATGAAAGGAAGGCCAGATAATGAACCGAACAATGCGAGCCGTTCTTGGCGCAGTCCTTATCTTGGTGATTGTCTTTTCCGCAATCAGTGTTTGCCAGAATATCGGAAAGTCGCTGAAGCTGGATATTACCGACCAGCGGCTCTACACGCTTTCGGAGGGTACGACGTCGATCCTCTCCAAGCTGAACCAGCCGATCAAAGCCAAGCTCTACTATGCGAAGACGGCTTCTCTGAAAGGGCCTGACCAGATTCGATTCTTCAATAATTACTATGAGTTCGTCAAGGCGCTGCTGGAAGAATATGTGGCGGCCTCCAACGGCATGGTCGAGCTGGAGGTGATCGACCCCAGGCCCTTCTCCGACGACGAAGAACAGGCGCTGCGATATGGTTTGCGGCGTTTTCCCATCACCGAGGAAGAGAACTTCTTCTTCGGCCTGGTCGTGCAGACGCAATTTGGCGTTGAGAAGGCCATCCCCTTCTTTTCGCCGGACCGGCAGAATTTCGTCGAGTACGACATAAGCTACCTGGTAGATACGGCCGTGACCCGTCAGAAAAAGACGGTGGGAGTTATGAGTTCCCTGCCGGTCATGGGCGATGACGTGAGCGGGTATATGGCCGAGATGATGATGAGACAAGGCCAGAGGCCAAGGCCTGCCTGGACTTTCGTGGAGCAATTGCGTCGAAAGTATGAAGTCAAGACAGTAGCCACGGATGTGAACGATATCAATGACGTTGATATTCTACTGGTCGTTCATCCGAAAGGCTTTTCCGAGCAGACGTTATTTGCCATCGACCAGTTCGTGCTCAAAGGCGGCCGGACGATTGTTTGCGTCGATCCCTACTGCTTCTCGGATAGGCCGCCACAAATGCAGATGCAAATGCAGATGCAGCATGATCATAGTTCAGATTTGAACGCATTAATGCGGACCTGGGGACTCGAGATGCCGGCCAATACATTTGCAGGTGATAGAAACCTTGCAGATTTGACCCCCACGCGTACCAATCAGCGGCGGGAAAGACTCATCGGTTATCTTAAACTCGCACCTGAAGGAAATTGCTTTGCTGAGGACAATGTCATTTCAGCCGACCTCAACCAAGTGAGATTCTTTTTTAGCGGTGTCCTCAGAGAGGTCGCAGATGCCAATGAAGCCAAGGAATCGAATGTCGAACGAATGCCGCTTGTCACGACGACCAGCAGGGGCAATAGTTTTTCGGTCAGCAACTCCTATGAATTGATGTTCATGGATGCGCCCGCCCTTATGCGTAAGTTCTCCGATGGCTCCAAGCCGGTGGCCATGGCCTGTCTGATTACGGGTCGCCTCAAGAGCAGCTTCCCCGACGGCATCGAGGTAGAGAGCGAGTCACCGGATCCGAACGATCCCAATGAGACCGTCACAACAACCCGGAATGTCGCAGGTTTGACAGAAGCTGAGGAAGATTGTGCGGTCGTGGTCTTCTCAGACGTGGACTTCATCAGCGATGCCCTGGCGTACCAGGATTCTTTCTTCGGCAAGATGGTTGTCGGCGACAACAGTACGTTGATGTTGAACGCGATTGACGATCTGAGCGGTTCGAGCGATTTGGTCTCGATCCGGTCACGGGGCAATTTCAAGCGGCCGTTCGTCGTCGTTGACGAGATCGAAAGGCAGGCCGAGGCCGAGACGGCCGAAGAGGTCGAGGAGATCAACGCCCAGATCGCCGGATTCCAGAGTGAGTTACAGTCTATTGTCAGCTCGGCAAAAGAGGGCCAGGAAGAGGTCATCGGCGGTTCCATCATGAAGAAGAAGCAGGAGGTTGAATTGAAAATCCACCAGGCCCAACGTCAGTTGCGTCAAGTCAAGATGACCCGGCGCGAGCGGATCGAACGATTGGGGAACCGACTGCGTCAGGCCAACATGCTCGGCGCCCCGACGGTGATCTTGGTCATCGCCATTGTGCTGGGCATCCGCCGCAGTGCCAGAAAAAGGCACTACATCAGTCATGCGAGCGATGCCTAATGAGAAAACATCAGAGATCAGAGATTGGAAATCCAAATTGCGGAATTGCCGCTTTGCGGCAATGACTTCCTTGATTTTACGTTTTGCCTTTTGATTTTTGCATTTTCTTTGGGAGTCTTTTAGATGAATGATAAGAAGCTGACGATATTAGGTGTTGTGGCCGTTGTCATGGTACTGTGGGCCGTGGTTCAGTCCCGCGTCTCGAACAGACCCAGGACCGAGTCCGGCGCGCCGGTCTATCTCATCCAGGGACTCGACACCGACGAGATAGGCAGCATCGTACTGGGGACGGGGGAAGAAGCGGTCACTCTCGAGCGTGACAAGGGCCGTTTTGTCGTTGCCGGCAAGGACAACTATCCCGCCAAGACAAGTGAAATTAATAGTCTGCTCTCGAAATGCCTGGAAATCAAGACACAGGAATTTGTTACGGACAACCCGGCGAACCACGAGGACCTGGAGGTAACGGAGGACAAAGCGCGCAGCGTCGTCAAGCTCATGACTCCGGAGCCGAATTCTGTGGTGCTTGCCGGTGTCGCCGTGGGTAAGACCGAGGAGCTCGGACGAGGCACTTACGTAAGGTTGTTGTCGAGTGACAGCGATTTGAGCAATAAGGTCTACGTTGCGTCAAGTTCGCCCTGGTTTTCAAGTGGGGCAATGAGTTACGTCGAGCAGGAGCTTGTCTCAGTGGAACGCGACGATATTGAGTCGGTGACGGTGAGCTCGCCGAGCGGTCAGTATACGCTGAAAACAAAGGAAGGCAGCCAAGACGTCGTGCTGGAGAGCATCCCGGCCGGCAAGAAGCTCAAGAGTAGCGACGCCAGCAGCGTTTTCACAGCTCTGACCAGTCTTAGATTCGATGATGTCAAGAAAAAGCCGTCTGACGTAACGTTCGAGAGACAGTACATTTGCAGGCTGAAGGATTCGACGGTGTATACCATCCGCATTGTGCAGGAAGACGATAAGACCTATGCTCTCTGTTCCGCGGAATTCACCGATACGACGCCTGTCGAGAAGAAACCTCTGCAACAAGGCGGCGAGGTCGAATCCGAGGAGGAGCTGAAGAAGAAAGAGGCCAAGCTTCTCGCGCGCGACGGGGCGGTCAAATTCTCGGCGGACCATCAGGGATGGCTTTACGAAATCGCTGACTGGAAGGCAAAGAACCTGACGAAGGAGCTTTCGGATCTAGTCGAGGACGAGGAAAAACCTGCGGACGAAGGCGAAGCCGGAGATCCCAACGCCGTGGCGCCTATCGTGCCATTCGACGCGACGGCGGCGCCAGAGCTCGAAGATCCCAACACGCCAACGACGGATGATCCGAACGCAGCAACGGAAGGATCGTAGCGATCGCTACACCATGATTTACTGCAAGAAGACCATGGCGCCTGTAGCAACCGGAAGGATGAGATGTGAACCTACATAAGAAGATTCATCGTTATTACGCTGTTGGATTCGCTCTGCTTGCGGCATTCTCCTCGGCGAACGCGGCAACGCAAGAGTCGAGGAAGTTTATCGCGCACCGTATCGGACAATTTCGCAGCGAGGCCTGCGGGGTAGCCGATTTCAACAATGACGGAAAGCTCGATATCGTCGCAGGCCCGTACTGGTACGAAGCGCCGCACTGGAAGCCGCACCAATTCCGATCCCTTGAAGGCAAGGTGGATGAAAAGGGCAAAACCTACAAGGTCGATGAGAAAGGCGTCGGCTACTGGGATGATTTCATGAATGTGCCGCTGGACGTCGACGGGGATGGGCTTAAGGACGTGGTGACATGCTGCTGGTTCAGCAGGCAGATTGACTGGTACCGTAATACCGGGCGGGACACCGGGTCATGGCCGAACATCCTGGGCGAGAAGAACGGCAACTATGAATGTGGGGAGCTTTGGGATATTGACGGCGACGGCAAAGCGCTTGAGATTCTGCCTGATACAAAAGATACGAAGTGGTACGAAGCGGGCGTCGGAGCCGACGGCACGCGAGGCCTGATCAAGCACCAGGTCTCGACGGCTGAGAGGCCTTTCGGCGGAGGCGTGGGAGATGTCAACGGGGATGGTCGACCGGATATCCTGCGGCCGGACGCTTGGTACGAAGCACCGCCCGACCCGCGCAAAGGCCAGTGGACCGAACACCCCCTGGCGGTTGGAAGTCTCACGGAGGGCCAGGCCGATCACACGCCGCAGATATGCGTTTACGACGTTGATGCAGACGGCCTGAACGATATCGTTACCAGTTCGGCTCACAAGCACGGAATCTTCTGGTACAAACAGATTCGGGACGGCACGAAGACGTCCTGGAAACAACATGTGATCGACAAGTCCTGGTCTCAGGCCCACAGCATCACACTGGCCGATATGGATGGGGACGGCGATCTCGACTTAGTCACGGGAAAGAGATTCTTCGCCCATAACGGAAATGATCCGGACGCCCGTTCTCCGCTCGGCGTTTACTGGTATGAACTTAAGCGCGGCCCGGCCATCGCATGGGCCCGGCACGTCATCTCCTATGACAAGGGGATTGGTTCCGGGCTGAGTATCCCGGTCGTCGATCTCGATGGCGACGGCGATCTCGATATCGTCGTTACAGGCAAATGGGGAGGGCCTGTCTATTTCGAGAACACGACGAAATCCGGCAAATAACCAGAGATGCAAGTCTGAGAATCGCCGGAGAAGTCCTGCTCTTTCTATGCTGGCCGGTCTGCGAGAATCCTGTCACGGATTTGCCCCTTGACCCGCGTTTTCGTCCCCGTATAATGGCTATGCGCCGTTGGCTTTGTCGCTTGAAAGGTGGTGTATGGCCGGTCGCAGACGAAGAGGATTCACGCTCATCGAGCTTCTCGTAGTGATTGCTGTCATTGCGCTGCTATTGGCCATATTGATGCCGGCGCTGCGAGCGGCAAGGAAACAAGCCCAGGCGGTTATCTGCAAGAGCAATTTGCGTCAAGTCGGTCTGGCGGCTAACCTATACGCCGAGGAAAACGATTTCCATGTCCCTCGCGGTCTGGCGGGCGGCACAGGCAAGGCGTGGTTCCAGCTTTTCATGCCGTTTCTGGCCCAGAAGCCGATCAACGATGACTACCGCAACGTGGAGATCTATCGCTGCCCCGGCTACCCGGACAAAGAGCAGACCGTCTGCTACGTCGTCAACGGCTGGGACTTCGAGGACAAGAACGACATGTTCGGCCGAGAGATTCTGCTCCCTTCCAAACTGAGCGAGTGTACGCAGCGGGCCTATACCCTCTTTCTCACCGACAATGAGGACGGTCCGTGGCGTCATATCATCCGGAAAGCAAACGACCCGGGCCACAATCGGTGCGACGTGTGGACGCCGGGCCATTTGCCCGACTCCGAGAGTCAGGATGTGACCACGGGCCGACGGATCGCGCGGGCCCGGCACAGAAAAGGATCCAATTGTCTGTTTCTGGACTGGCATGTCGAATGGATGGCGGCCGAAGACATAACCATCGACATGTGGAGGTTCGAGAAATAGCAGATTGAGCGGTGAAACGAGTTGGCGACAGTGAGAACCATCTCGGAGAGGCAACTCAGAACATCGGCTGTGCGCAAAGCGGTTCTTCCACTGTTTCTCGTCTCGGGCGCGGCAGGACTGATCTACGAGATCACCTGGACCCGGATTTTCGGCGAGGTCTTTGGCAACACGGTCTTTGCCGTCAGTACGGTCTTGACCGCGTTCATGCTGGGCTTGGCGTTGGGAAGCTGGCTTCTCGGCGGCATTGCCGATAGAATCGCCCGGCCTTTGAAGCTGTATGCCTTTTTGGAACTGGCCGTAGGGCTCTATGCCCTTGTCTTCCCATCCATACTGTCGGCGACCGATGTTGTGTATCGCTGGTTCTACCAAAGCTTTCATCCGGGCTTCTATCCACTGAGCCTGGTTCGATTCGTTTTGTCCGTCGTTATTCTCCTTTTGCCCACCGTGCTCATGGGGGGCACGCTGCCGGTCTTGAGCCGGCTGTGGGCGAATTCGTCCGGCGGCAAATCCGATGCATCTCACGTCGGGCAAGGCGTGGGTCTGTTGTATGCGATCAATACATTCGGAGCCGTAGCAGGTTGCTTCCTTTCGGGCTATGTGCTCATCAGGATGCTCGGCGTGAGCAATACCGTCTATTTGGCCGCCGCCGCAAACATCCTTGTGGGATTTGTTGCCCTTGTTTTGTCGCGTCTTTCAGCGGCGCCGCTTGAGGGCAAGCGCAAACGACCGGCGCGCAGATCGAGGACGGGTAAGAGCAAAAGTCAAGCCTTGGAGCAGCCCGATAAGAGGCGACGGCTCGTGTTGGCCGCGGTGGGAGTGGCGGGATTCTGCGCGCTGGCTTTGGAGGTCTTGTGGACGCGGGTCCTGTTGTTCGTTCTCGAGACAAGTGTCTACGCCTTCACGTGCATGCTCACCTGCTTTATCCTCGGAATCGCGTTGGGCAGTTTTCTTTGCAGTCGTCTGCCTCTGGGCAAGATCAAGAAGCCCGTTTTCGTGTTTGGCGTCGTCGAGTTCCTGATCGGCCTGGGCGTCCTGTTGTCCATCGGATTGCTGGGGCGCCTCGGCCCCGTTGATCATTTCCTGCTCAACAGATGGCGTATGAGCGGCTTATGGCAGGAGGCGGCGATTCACTTTGTTGACGCATCGCTTATCCTTTTGCTGCCGACGGTTCTGATGGGTGCCGCATTCCCGATCGCCGTGGAGATCTGCGCTCGATCCTCCAAAGGCGTGGGCAGACGAGTGGGCGAAGTCTACGCAAGCAATACCGTCGGCTGCACGATGGGTTCCTTCGCAGCGGGCTTTGCCATGATACCGTTGTTCGGCCTGCGGGACAGCTTCCTGATCGTCCTTGCGATTCAGCTTGTCTTAGCCGTAACGGTCATATATTTTTCAGAAGTCCGCCGGGCGACCGTCGGAATACCTGCGATCGCCGTCTCGGCCGCGATTCTCCTGGCCAGTGTGCCGTGCATCCCGCGTGACGTGTTCTTGCGCACGATCAATACCTATCATCACCCCAGCAAGATCGTGTACATGAAAGACGATGCGACGGGTACGGTCACGGTGCACGACCTGCCTGATGGAGATCGGCTCATCGCCGTCGATGGTGTCAATGTGGCCGGCATGGATCTGATGCTGAGAACGACACAGAAACTTCAGGCCTATGCCCCGCTGATCGTTCACGAGAATCCCGTGAAGGTCCTGCAGATCGGCTTCGGCAGCGGGGAAACGTGCGGAATCGGCCTTGCATTCGGCGTCGAGCACTACAGTATTGCCGAAATCTGCCCCGGCGTCTTTAGGGCCGGAAGGTTCTTCGAGGAGATCAACCGTGGCTCGTACAAAAATCCCCGGCTGAGAAAAATCATCATGGACGGCAAGAATTTCGTGAAGCTGACCGATGAGACGTTCGACGTCATTATGAACGATTCGACGTACCCGGGCACCACCGGCAGCTCGGCGCTCTACACCTATGACCACTTCCAGCAATGCCGCGAACGCCTCAGACCCGGCGGGGTCCTGTCTTGCTGGGTTCCGTTGGACCTTCGCCCGGAGGATTTCGCCATCATCGTCAGGAGCTTCCAGGCGGCGATGCCCCACAGTTCTCTGTGGATGGCCAACAACTGTCTCAACAAGCACGCGGTGTTGATGGGCACGCTACGTCCGACGCGAATTGACTTCCAGCGAATAAAGGAGCTTGTTGACCGGCCGGATATTGCCGCCGACCTGGCCGAGATCAACATTGGCTCGGTGTACGAGTTTTTGGACTGTTTCGTGGTCTATCAAGAGGGATTGCGGGCAATAGGCGGGGACGGGCCGCTCAACACCGACGACAGACCTTCTCTGGAATTCGGAGCGGCGATCAAGCGGGATATCGACGGATGTTGGATGGACGTGCTCAGCCAGATCAGCCAGAACCACTACCCTGCGTTCCATAGCGTTGTGAACATGGGCCAGACCGAGCAAGAAGCCGGGCAGGTCCGAGGTCTGCTGGAGCAGTACTTCATGGGAACGCGCCACGCCTTACGCGGTCTGTTGGCCATCCTACAGGGCGACCCGGACATGATGAATCGTGAGTTCGAGATGGCGCTGAAGGCGAATCCACAGGACCGGGACGTCCAAAGTTGTCTGGATGAATTGAAAGGCGAGATAACCGCTCTGACGGAGGCTCTGGAGCGAACACCGGAAGAGGCAACTCTGAGATCACGGCTGGCGAAGCGGTACCTGCTGCTGCGCGATTACGGGCGCGCCGCCGAGCAGTACGAAATCTTCGTCGAGCTTGAACCGCATAATGCCGCAGGATGGAACAACTTGGGCATTTGTCGGACGCGGCTGGAGCAGTTCGACGAAGCCATTTCGGCCTTCAACAAAGCGATCGAGCATGATCCGCTATTGATAGTTGCTTACATCAACATAGCTGGCGTGTATGAGAAACGCGGCGACTTTGCCTCCGCCTCAAAAACACTCGAGAAGGCCATCTCTGTGTGTCCCGACCCTGAACGAGTCCAGATCGGCGACAGGCTGGCTCGGTCCTATTTTATGCAGAAGAAATACGATCTTGCGCTGGAAACCCTTGAAAAAGCGATTGAATTCGTTTCCAATAGTCCTGAGCAGCGCGATTACCTGGAGAATCGCCGGGAGTTTGTCAAACGCGCCGCTAAAGAGGCTCAAAAGAATGATCCTACAGGTCCTTAGCACTGAAGGAGCCGCCAAAAGACCGACGGCTGAACAGTTATTGTTTGTCAAATTGAACAATACAAATTAGGAGGTCATTGAAATGGCAAACGTACTTATCGGAGTCAATACGGAATTTGTGCGACACGCCGACAAAGGCTTTGAATGGGCTGTGGAAAAAGCTGCGGAGCTGGGGTACGAGTACATCGAGCCCTGGGTCCATTGGGGCCGCGAGTTGATGAGCGAAGCCGGCTATTACATGACGGTTTCGATGCTGGATGACCCGTACCGGATCAAGCGGGCGTGTGAGAAGGCCGGGCTAAAGCTTTCCGGCCTGTCCTCACACACCGAGTTATGTATGCCGGACATCGGCGTCAACTATCTCAAGCAGGCGATTCGCTTTGCCGCTGAGTGCGGCGCCCCGGTGGTGAATACCGACGAGGGTCCGAAACCGGCGTGGACGACCGAAGAGGAAGACCATGTCCTCATGCGCTATTCGCTGACCCAGGCGGCAGCCGTTGCCGAGCCGCGCGGGATCATGATCGGCATCGAACCCCACCAGCAATACAGCAAGAGCCCTGACGGTTTGGATAAGATATTCAATCTGGTTGACTCGCCAGCGATCGGCATTAACTTTGATACGGGAAACGCTTACCTCAGCGGCCATGATCCCATCGAATGGCTGGAGCGGGTCAAAGACAGGCTCGTGCACATTCACGCCAAGGATATTTCGATCCAGCAGTCGGCAGATGAACGCGGCAAAGTGACGGGCACGCCCGCCGGCTGCGCCTGTGGTGACGGCGTGATCGACTGGAAAAAGGTGATTGAGGTGTGCAAGGGCGCGCCCCGCGACATCGCCCTGAGCGTCGAGTGCGGAACGATAGAGCAAGCGGAAAAAAGCATAAAGCATCTCAAGACGCTGGTCTAAGATTCAAATCTTCATGCGAACAAGGTATAGGTGGATTCTATGAGACAGCAGACATCCCGAAGGCAATTTCTGCGCACGGCGGCGGTCGGAGCAGCCTCGATAGCTTGGTCGCGACCGTCCTCCTCCGCGGAGCCCTCGTCTGAACGACATCCTTCCAACAAACCAAATCTTGTCTTTGTTTTCGCCGACCAATGGAGGGCACAGGCCACCGGCTATGCGGGAAATAAAGATGTCAGGACGCCGAATCTCGACAAGCTGGCGAAAGAAAGCATCAACTTCACCAACGCGGTGTCCGGCTGTCCGGTGTGCAGCCCCTATCGCGCCAGCCTGATGACCGGGCAATACTGTCTCACCCACGGCATCTTCCACAATGACAAGCCTTTGAATCCTGATGCGACGACGATTGGCAAGGTGTACAAACGGGCTGGTTACATGACGGCGTACATCGGTAAATGGCACTTGAATGGCCACGACAATGACACCCCTCTCCAGGTCGGCAGAAGCGCCTTTATTCCTCAAGAGAGACGGCAAGGCTTCGAGTTCTGGAAAGTCTGCGAATGCACGCACAATTACAATCAGTCGCTCTATTACGGCGACACCCCTGAAAAGAAGTATTGGCCCGGCTACGACGCCATCGCTCAGACCCGAGAAGCTCAGCGGTATATTCGCCGCCAGGCGAAGAAATCACCGTTTGTTCTCTTTGTCTCGTGGGGTCCACCTCATGCACCCTATCAGACGGCCCCGGAAAAATATCGCAAGCTCTTTCCCGATCCGTCCAGGATTACTCTTCGTCCCAACGTGCCGAATTCACTGAGGAGCCAGGCTCGGAAAGAGCTGGCCGGGTACTACGCCCATATCGCCGCGCTGGACGATTGTATCGCTGAGATTCTCAGGACTATCGATGACTGCGGCATCAAAAGGAACACCATCTTCGTCTTTACCTCCGATCATGGTGACATGTTGCGATCACATAGCCAAACGAAGAAGCAAAAGCCGTGGGAAGAATCGGTGAGGATTCCGTTTCTGCTCCGTTATCCCGCGGTGCACGGAAAGGTCGGCCGAAGTGTCGATATGCCGATCAATACGCCGGATATTATGCCGACACTGCTCGGCTTGAGCGGTGTGGCTATCCCGAAATCGGTCGAGGGCAGGGATTTTTCAGGCGTCATTACGGGAACACAGCCACCCGATAACGATGCCGCCTTGATCATGTGCCCGGTTCCGTTTCATCAATGGGGTTATCGCCGGGGCGGCCGGGAATACCGCGGCGTGCGCACGCGACGGTATACCTATGTGCGCGATCTCAACGGCCCCTGGCTGCTCTACGACAATCAGATGGACCCCCATCAACTGAGGAATCTGTGCGGTAATCCGGAGTACGCACAAGTCCAGCAAGAACTGGAGAAAAAACTATCCCGAAAGCTCAAAGAAACCAACGACAAATTCCTGCCGGGGCCCGAATATATGGCTCTGTGGAATTACCAGTGGGATGGAGACGACGGACCGACGTCGGTAAAATGAAACGTTTTCAAGGAGAAGTGGTTATGGCAAGATTCAAAGAAACCATCTTTGTTGTACTGCTTGCGGCCGGCCTTCTGATGCCGGTGAATGCGTTTTGCGCGGACAATCCGATCGGCGTTGTCGTGGATGCGGATGCTCTGTCGATTCATGAGGGCCCGCGTGTCCTGCTGCGATATCCTTACCGGGACGTTCCCTTCAAACCGTATGTCCAGCAGTTGTTTACTCCCAACGGGATCAACGTCTTACGGGATGCGCCTCACGATCATTTACACCATCACGCTCTTATGTATGCTATCGGGGTGGACGGCGTGAATTTCTGGGAGGAGCAGAAGGAACCCGGCCGCCAACTCCACCGTTCCTTCAGTAACGTAACGGTCGGCGAACGAAACAATATGCCTTCCGCCGGATTCACGGAACAGCTCGACTGGATCAATCCCCGCAGCAAGGAATTGATGCTGAAGGAATCCCGCACCATCGAAGTCTGTGAACTGGACAACGTCAACGCGACGTTCTTGACGTGGCAATCCAGCTTCACCGTCCCGGCGGGCAAAGAATCCGCCATCCTCTCAGGCTCGCACTACTTTGGTTTGGGGATGCGTTTCTTGACGTCAATGGATGTGAGCGGTCGGTTTCGCAATTCCACAGGCCAGGCCGGCGAGGTGGTACGAGGAGACGAAAGGATAGCACGTGCGAAGTGGTGCGCCTATGCCGCCGAGGCGGACGGCAAGCCGGTCACGATGGCCATGTTCGGTCATCCGGACAACGTACGCGACCCGACGCATTGGTTCACCATGACCAAACCCTTTGCCTATCTCTCGGCTACGCTGAACTTGTATAGAGAACCGCTGAAAATGACGTCGCCAAAACCGCTGGTACTGCGCTATGCCGTCGCCCTCTGGGATGGGAAGGTCGATGACGACCGGATCGAACAGGTTTACCGCCTGTGGATTAAGAGCAATTGAAATAGCATATAGATCGTATTGAGGAGAAAGTCATGTCTCACACTCACAAATCAACAGATAGATTGGATAATAACCTGACACGGCGGCAGTTCATCCAGCGAGCGAGTACAGCTACGGCGATACTCACAATTTCGGGTGGATCAACCAGACAAGCACAGGGCGCGAACGAGCGCATCGGGGTGGGCTTTATCGGTTGCGGCGGGCGAAGCAACGCTCATCTCAAGGCCGTCCATTACTTGAAAGGCCAGGGCGCGAACGTGGACATCGTCGCCGCCTGTGATACCTATCGGCCCCGGATGCAGAGAGTCGTGGAGGGCTACAAGGCCAAGGGGTACTCGGATCATCGCGAGTTGATTGCCGATCCTAACGTGGACGTCGTCTGCATTGCCACGCCGGACCATCAGCACGGCTACCAGGCGATTGACGCGGTCCGGGCGGGCAAGGACGTCTATTGCGAAAAGCCCGTGACGCACTGGACGCAGTTCGAGCTGACCAAGCGCCTGACGAAGGAGGTGAAAAAGAGCGGCCGGGTCTTTCAACTCGGCACGCAAGGCATGTACGACTCCGCATGGTGGCAGATGAAGAAACTGATCCAGGATGGATTGATCGGCCAACCCGTTCATGCCGAGTGCGGGTATTTCCGGGTTGGCGATTGGGGCGAGCGCGGGATGCCGATCGATGATCCCAACGCTGAACCCGGCCCCAATTTGAACTGGGATGCCTTTCTCGGCGAGGCGCCTAAGCGCCCCTATGATGTCAGCCGGTACTTCCGCTGGCGGATGTATGAAGACTATGCCGGCGGACCCTCCACGGATCTGTTTCCGCACAGCCTGACCCCGGTCGTATCGATGCTCGGTGTCGCCATGCCGAGCAGCGTCGCGGCGGTCGGGGGAAAACTGCGCTACCAGGAGCGCGAAGTGCCCGATACGTACAACATGCTCATTGACTACCCCGAGAAGATCACGGTGGCCGTGCTTGGAACGCAGGCGAACGACTATCCGGCCACCGGCTCTCGCGGTTCGGGCCAGCGAATTCCCGTGATTCGCGGGTGGGAGGGGACGCTCACCATCGAAAAAGACGAGATCGTTCTCATCCCCGCCCAGGGCTCCAAAAAGAAGCCCCAGCGCTTTGCCATCGAGCACGGCGAGGACTTCGTCGCATACTGGCAGAAATTCCTCGATTGCTGCCGGTCGCGCCAGCGCGAGACTTTGAGTCCGATGGACCTGGCCTACCACGTGCAAACGGCTCTGCAGATGGGCATGCTCGGTCTGCAAAAGGGTAAGGTCGCACGGTTCGACACAAGCCGGGAGACGATCATCCTGTAAACGGTAGACTCGGAGAAATGGGTGGAATTCTTCATGCGTTTGAGATATCATGCGGACACACGTTCGGCGCCGTTGCCGGGCGACAGAGAAGTTCGACAGATTGATATTCCCGCAGAGTGAAGGAGTAAGTCATGCAAATGAAATCAAAAACAAAAAGAATCGTTGTCTGTCTCTTATTGGCGACGCTTATCTTGAGCATAAGTAGTAACGCGGCAAAAGAAGTTAAAAAATATGCGGTTCATGATAAAACAAGAAAGAACCCACCCGTCATAACGCCTCCCGAGCAGGTCGGTCAGCCGCCATCCGACGCGATTGTCCTTTTCGACGGCAGCAGGGACACTGCGGATTCGGAATGGATCGCCGAGAAGAAGGGCAGCAGTGACTTCCCATGGAAAATCGAGAACGGCTATATGGAAGTCGTCAAGAAATCCGGCGGAATCCGAACGAAGAAAACGTTCGGTAATTGCCAGTTGCACGTCGAATGGGCCACGCCGGAGGGAATCGATCCCAAGATCACCGATCAGAAACGCAGCAACAGCGGCGTCTTCCTCATGGACCGGTACGAAGTCCAGGTGCTCGATTCCTACACGGATGACAACTACAAAGCCAATCGCACCTACGCGGATGGTCAGGCATCGGCGATTTACGGCCAGCACCCGCCCATGGTCAATACCTGCCGCAAACCGGGACACTGGCAAAGCTACGATATCAGCTTTCTCCGCCCGTTATTCGATGCCGATGGCAAGCTCGTCCGCAAGGCGCGAATCACGGTGCTGCATAACGGCGTCGTTGTGCACAATAATCTCGAAATCGAGGGCACGACGCATCACAAAAGAAAAGCCACTTACAGACCTCACGAAAGTGGACACATCCGCTTGCAGGATCACGGCAATCCCATCCGCTTTCGGAACATCTGGATACGCGAGCTGCCGGAGCAGCCGTATCTCATCAAGTAAGACCTACGATCTCTACGACAAGCCCGAATACGGGAACGTGATGAAAGAATTGACGGAACGACTCCTTCTGCACAATATCGAGGTCGATGCTCCGGCTGTCTCGGGGCTGAAGCTGCAAGCTCAGAGGCTCGGTGTGAAGCACTTGGGTTGAGACGATCAAGGGTTGAGAAAATGAATCGTACGCTGCAATTGGGATTGATTTGATCACACCGAGAGACTATCATGAAGGATTGATATTTCAAACAATTGAGCTACTGTGCTGTGCAGCAATCCGCATGAATATTTCGGACAAAAGGAGTTCGACAAGATGAGACACACTTCACAAACCAGATCGCGGCTGTGGGGGCTGCTGGCTGTTTGTCTTTTGACAAGTGCGTTCGCGGCAGAAGAGAATGACCCGGCAAGATTGGCCGAAAGGATTCTTGACGCCACCGGCGTGAAAGGCGGCATGGTGGTTCACCTCGGCTGCGGCGATGGGAAATTGACGGCGGCGCTGCGCGCCGGCGAATCGTACACGGTTCACGGGCTTGACGCCGATCCGGCTAAAGTCGCCCAGGCCAGACGCTATATCCACGAGCAAGGGATCTACGGACCCGTCTCGATTGAAAGGTTTTCAGGTTCGGTCCTGCCCTACACGGATAATCTGATCAATCTGGTCGTCGTGCAGGAGGCGGGCCGGATTCGAAGAGAGGAGGTGATGCGCGTTCTGGTTCCTGGAGGAGTGGCCTGCGCTCGGCGCAACGGCCGGTGGAAGAAGATCGTCAAGCCCTGGCCCGACACTATCGACCAGTGGACGCATTTTCTGCACGACGCGAGTAACAATGCCGTCGCCGATGATTCCGTTGTCGGTCCCCCACAACGTCTTCAGTGGGTGGCGCCGCCGCTGTGGCTTCGAAGCCATGAGACGCCGTCGGGGATTCAATCGCCCGTCTCGGCCGCTGGCCGGATATTCTACTTCTTTGACGAGGGTCTCATCGGTATCACCGATGAGCGGCTGCCGGACCGCTGGGCGTTGATTTGCCGAGATGCTTTTAACGGCAAACTGCTCTGGAAACGCTCCCTCGAATCGTGGGGCTGGCGCGAATGGGATCCGGAACGCTGGCAGGGAAAAGATTGGACGACCATACGCGGCGGGCGTACCGATGTACCCAATGAGAACCAGCGCCGTATCGTCGTCGATGGCGACCGGCTTTATACGACGCTGGCATACAAATCGCCCATGTCGATCCTGGATGCGGCCACGGGAGATATCCTCACCACCCTTGAAGCGACACGGAAGACCAGCGAGATTCTGGTCAGTGACGGAATTGCCGTCGTCTACATCCGAAATGAGCCGGAAGGCACGGCGCGACGTCGGGGTGCCCAGGAGACGGGCGGCGCGGCCCTGGTGGCTGTCACGGGCCAAAGGGGAGAAGTCCTCTGGCAGAAGCAGATCGGTCAGATCCGGCCCTTGGCCTTGGCGATTGACAATGGTCGAATCATCTATCTCAGCGGAAAGAATCTTCTCGCGCGCGATCTGAAGGATGGCCGAGAGCTATGGAGGATTCAACCGAAACAGACGACGCCGAGGACGCTGCTCACCGTGAACGATACAGTCGTCATGCAGGGCGGCAAGTTTGTCGCCGCCTATGATGCAACGGATGGGGACCTGCTCTGGCAGAAGGCCGTGCCGCCTATCAGCGGGGGCGAAGGAGACGACTTATTCGTCATCGATGGACTGGTTTGGCGCGGGATCGTCAGTGTGGATGACGAGGGCAAGCCGGTACGCAAAAGTCCGAACGCGCTGGTCATCGGCTGGGACCTTCGCTCGGGTGAGGAAAAGAAGCGCATCCTCGTCAAGAACCTGCGAAGCCCGGAACATCACCATCGTTGCTACCGCAACAAGGCAACACTTCGCTATCTGATCAGCTCCTACGAAGGCGCTGAGTTTCTCGATTTCCAAGGCGACAATCATTCGCAGAATAATTGGATTCGCGGCGCGTGCAAATACGGGATGGTGCCTTGCAACGGTATGCTGTATGTCCCGCCGGACCAGTGTTTCTGCCAGCCCGGAGCAAAGCTGCTCGGATATGCCGCTTTGGCCGCCGGAGGGGATGCCCCACGCCAGGAGGTGCCGGATGAGAAACGCCTGGAGAAAGGTCCGGCCTATGGAACGGCTTTGGAGCCGGAGTCTCCTTCAACAGATGACTGGCCGACACTTCGCCACGATCCGTCCCGAAGCGGCACGACGGCTACGAGCGTTGCTCCGCGCGTGTCCGTCGCCTGGAAGACGCAACTGAAAGGGGCGCTGACGCCGCCCGTCGTCTCACGCGGCAAGGTGTTTGTCGCCAGGTCGGACGCTCACAGCCTCCACGCCCTCGACGTGGCGAGCGGTACACCCCTGTGGCATTTCACGGCCGGTGGACGGATTGACTCGCCGCCGACGATCACGGATGGCATGGTTCTGTTCGGATCGAAGGACGGCTGCGTCTATTGTCTCCGCGCATCCGATGGTGAGCTCGTGTGGCGATTCCTGGCGGCCCCCACCGATCGACGTGTTGCGTATTTCGATCAGATCGAGTCGGCCTGGCCGGTTCACGGCAGCGTTCTCGTGAACAAGGGGACGGTGTACTTTACGGCGGGACGCTCGACCTATCTCGACGGCGGAATTCGTGTCTACGGGCTCGAACCGGCTACGGGAAAAATCCGCCACAAGGGCACTTTGAAAGGACCAAATCCGTTCGAGGAAGGCGGACGCGATGTCGCGTTCTTCACCCTCGGCGCCAATTCGGACGTGCTCGTCAGTGAAGGCGGATTCCTCTACATGCGTCAGAAGAAGATGACTGCGGAGCTGGAAGAGATTGACGTACCGGTCTTGTCGAGCAAGGGTGCTCAAGATGTGGGCATGCATATCTTCTCCACGTCCGGCCTGCTCGATGGCTCCTGGTACAATCGCACGTTCTGGATGTACTCGAAGCGATGGCCCGGCTTTCAGTTGGCGAACCAAGCCTCAAAGACCGGACAGCTCCTCGTCATGGATGACAAGAACACCTACGCCGTTCGCGTCTTCTATCGACGGAACGTGCACAGCCCGATGTTCTTCCCCGGCAAGGAAGGGTATCTGCTGTTTGCCGATCTCAATACGAACGAACCCCAGCTCGTTGGCGAGGCCGGCTGGCGTAAGCCGATTGCCTGGCTGCCTCAATCGCATATTCCTCGCGAAGGCAATCCCGGATTGGATAACGTAAGCCGTGGATTCGGAGCCGATAAAGGGATTGGCTACACGCGAGCGGAACCGCCGGTGTGGACGCAGTGGCTGCCCGTTCGGATCCGCGCCATGGTCAAAGCAGGCGATACCCTGTTCGTGGCCGGGCCGCCGGATGTCTTCGATCCGAAAGATCCCTATGCCGCCTTCGAAGGGCGCAAAGGAGCGAAAGTATTGGCCGTCTCGGCCAAGAACGGAAAGACACTCGCTGAAACGCAGCTTGAGCATCCCCCTGTTTTCGATGGCATGATTGCGGCAACCGGCCGGTTGTTCGCCTCCTTGCGGGACGGCAGTGTTGTGTGCCTGTCTGGAAGATAGCGATCGTCTTTGCGAATGGACAATCCGGGTACTCGAGTCTCGGGGCGCATCCCCATCGTGGAACATTGTCCTACTGCCGATGCGGGGGCCTTCCAGATGGCCCTCTTTGTCCATTGTTCCGCGGGTGCGAGACATTAGCCGGCGTAAGGCGGGAGATAAACAGGTGGCCTCCCTGCACGCTCCGGACGGCCTCGAGCAGGTCCACGGCGACCGACTGCTTCAAGACAAAGCCAGAGGCGCCAGCGGACATCACTTCACCAACGACCGTCGCCTCGCCATGAACGCTCAAGATGATGAAGTCCAACTCCGGATAGTAATCGTTGATCTCGTGGGCAATACTCTCGTCGCCAGCGGGAGGCAAAGACAGGTCCACGACTGCCAGATCCGGCTTGAATTCCTCGATCGCGTCAAAGAGAGACTGTCTATCGGTTGCCATTATCACAGTCTCAAACGCTGTCTTTAGCAGGCCCCGTATTGCCTCCAGCACGTTTCGGTGCCCATCTGCAAGGACGACACATCTGCCCTTTTCATCCACCATGACGTTAGCTGTCTCCAAAGCTCCTCAAGCAAGAAGGAATGTCCCGGTCAGATGCTGTTGTTTGACTCTCTAATTGCGACCGTACCCCATAGCATTTCAAGACCAACAAACTGTTTGGCCGCACTGTATTAAAGAATAATCGCAGAGATGATGCTACCCGTAAAACTACCGGATTCGGGATGAAAAAGTACTGGCGGACTCCTTCAGATCGAGACAATGCCGTGCTTGATCGCGAAGTGCACCAGCTCCGCACTGGTTTTGATGCCCAACTGCTCCATCATATTATACTTGTGGAACTCGACGGTCCTTGTGGAAATATGAAGGATTTTGGCAATCTCCTTCGCCGATTTTCCCTCGGCCAGGAGTTGCATGACTTCTCGTTGCCGCAAGGTCAGTGAACCAGAAGCACCTGATTTAGCGTCCGCCTCGCCCTTATATAGCTGCATGACTTCTTGAGCAATGGTCGGGCTGACATAGGTGTTTCCTTTCAACGCTTCCCGAATGGCCGTGGTCAACTCAGAAGGCGCAGAGTGTTTCAGAACAAAGCCTGACGCGCCCGCCTCGAATGCCTCCTTCGCGTACATGGCATCGTGATGCATCGTTAGAAACACAACCTTCGTATCGAGACCGGATTTCTTTATCTGCTTAACCGCGTCGATGCCATTAAGTAGGGGCATCGCAATATCCACGACGATCACATCCGGGCGGAGCTGCCGTGCCTGCTCCAGCAATGCGCGGCCGTCCTCGACGGTGCCAATAACGTCGAATTCACCCGCCAAAAGGCCCTTGAGACCTTCCAGCACAATCCTGTGGTCGTCGGCCAGCAAAACGGTCGTCTTTTCCATTCTTCAATCTCCTGATAGGCTGGCGGTCACCCGTATTACCGTCCCCTGTCCCGGCTTCGATTTCACCGTGAATTCCCCCTGGATCAAACGCGCCCGCTCTTCCATGCTCACCAGCCCCAATCCTGCTCCGCCACGCACCTCAGCCGGATCGAAGCCGACCCCCGAGTCCTCAATGGTGAGCGTAATCGTGTTGCCGCGGCCGGCGAGCCGGACCCGCGCTTCCGCTACTTTAGCATGCCTGGCGATGTTTCTCAAGCCCTCCTGGACAATTCGGTACAGGCAAACGGATAGATCTCGTGGGATGCGTCGGGGAACATCCTCCGGCTCATACGTAACCACGACACTCTCTCGCTTTGCGAAGTTGACACACTCAGATTGTATGGCCTGCCGAAGCCCCAGGTCGTCAATGATCGACGGATGAAGCTGGCGGGATATGTCGTGTACGTCTGAAGAGAGTCTCACCATTTGTTCCTTCATTTGCGCGATCTTGTCCCGGATGGCGGGCGGCGAGGATTCGAGCTGTTGCTCGAGCGTTCCGGCCTCGATGGCCAGGACGGCCAGTCGCTGAGTCAGATCATCGTGCAGCTCTCGTGCGAGGCGCCGACGCTCCTCCTCCTGGACCGAGAGCAGCCCGCCGGCGAGCATACGCAGGGCCTCACGACTCTTCGCCAGATCGGCCTCGGCTTGCTTTCGCTCGGTGATATCACGGTTGCTCGCGCGGAAGCCCAGGAACGTCCCTTCGTTACCTTCAATCGGTCGGCACGCATGCTCGAGCCAACGAGCCTTGCCGTCTTTCGTACGGATCCTGAACTGGATCTCGTGTCGTCTGGGCTCGGCAAGGGCTTCGGCCCGATGCCGCCGCCAGATCTCCGCGTCCTCAGCCAAAATGATTTCGGTCAATAACTTGGGATGATCGACAAACTCCTCTGCCGTGTAGCCGGTAAGGCGTTCACAAGAGGGCGAGACATAGCTAAACGTGCCATCAGGGTTTTCCCAGTATTCCCAGTCATAGGTGAAATCGGAAACCGTTCTGTACCGGAGCTCAGTCTCTCGCAATTTCTCGATGCTCTGCTGCAACTGGGCCGTACGGTCATCGACCTCCATCTCCAAATTCTCTTTGGCCGCCCTAAGGGCTTCCTCACTTTGTTTTAGATCTCTGAGCAGCAGAGCAAAAGGCCTCGTTAGGCCGGTTTGGATGATGGCCCTGTAGATGAGGTAGAACGATATGATTTTGAGGTAGTGGCCGATTAAGTTAAGGGGGCCTTTGACATCCACGTAAAGTGTGAACGCCAGTTCCGAGGCTATTGTGACCGCTATGGAGGCAATGAGCAACCGCAGGACGTGCGGCTCGAACTCTCGATGCCGTCTCAGCAGCATGGCGATCGAGAGCAGCAACAGCAAACAGATGATGTATTCACTGACTTTCTTGAAAGGTGTCAGTCCCGTACCGTCAACAAAACATGTCGGGAAGATCTTCCAAAAGAAAATGGATGCCAGTAAGAAAGTCGTAACCAAGGCGTACACGGCCAATACCGGCTGGGCTCTGAATTTTCGGTCAATCATAAAGGCGGCCGCGAGCAGAGAGACACTCTCGACGTATCGCGCCGAAATCCAAAGCTGGGTGGCCAAGTTGGAGCCATTTCCATGAAACACGCCCATCCCCTCATAAGCCAGTGTATGGAGCAGATCGAGACCCGCCACAAAGAGGTAAGCGATCCCGACAAACAAGAGATAATTGTTCTCTGCAAAACGACGGCTGTTCCAGGCCAGCACGAAGATGCCGCAGGCCACGACAATGCTGAATATCTCAGCGATGCTATGGAAGACGAGATAACTGGCTTCACTGGCCACCCAGAGCCCAACCAGCACCGACAGACAAAACAGAACTGACCAGTAGTCTTTCTTTCGTTGGTCCATCATCACGTTTTCCGGCGTTTGCCCCAGAAGATATTGTACGGACAGTTGCCCGCGGCCTCAACTGCTCTCTCACGTTCAGCTTGACCGGCGCAAATGTGTGGACGGGCGAAGCATCATGTGTCAGCACGTGGCGGAATCTGTACTCGACAACGGCGAAGGTCGCTTCTTGCACGGCAAGTTCCCGCCAAACATATGGGGCCCACACCGGATCGACCGGTACAGGCCCCGAACTGATGCAAGCTCAGCGTTGTTCCGGCACGAGCGGCGTTTACCCGCAGGCAGCATCTATCGCGGCGGATATAGCCGGATGTCATCGAAGTACATCGTCCCTGAACCGCCGGACGCCGCCACGCCGGCGCTCGTGCCCAGGCCAATCGCGATGCTATCCACGTCGGCCAGGTTGATACCCTGGTCGGCAAAGGCTTGGAGCGGGACCACCCACTCCGTCCAGGTATCGATCGTCGCCGCATTCGGCTCCTCGCGGGCCACTGCCGCAGGCACACCCGTGCTGTTGGCGATTGCCACGTACAAAGGCTCAGGGGCGTTGCTTGCGATACCAATATCCTGGCTCGTCCACTGCCCGCTGACCGTGCCGCTCGTTGTCACGTTCGAGAATACAGCCTCACATACGGCACTGTTGTCGTGACTGGTCAGTGCCAGGCCAACGTAAACAGTCGCACTCATGGGAACGGACTCAGGAGTCGCATTCGGTATGGGTTCCCAGGTGGTGCCATTCGCCGAATGGGACATGGAGAAGTTTCCTGCCACGTCGCGCTGCAATCTCACCCAGTGCGGCGCCGTAATTCCAGTCTGATTCGTGTTGAAACTGCTGCCGCCCGCCGTATAGCGACCCTGGAAAGCCACCCCGTTGCTCGGCGTCATACACGCAAAGGCGTGCGCTGAACCCGGCTCGAGCGTCTGGCGGATCATCACGCCGGCTTTGGCCCAGTCGTTCGTATTCTCGACGCTGACAACCCGTGCAACGATCGAACCGGCGCCCGTGAGCATCTTGTAGGCGTAGTGGAACTCATCAGCCGTACCCCAGATATCCGTGCCGGACGCCGTCACCGTGTAGGTTCCGGCCGGGGCCTCCGTGAAGCTGCCGACAGAGGCCGGGTAGCCTCTAAACCACAGTGACAAGTCGGTCAGACCGTGCTTCGTCCAATCCCGGGGAGCGGTCAATGCGAGCACGGCCTGCGAATTCGTTACGCCGGCCGTGTTGTCGTAAAACAGCGGCATGGACTGGCCGCCGCTGTGAACAATCGTTGGCTCGGCATACGGGGGAAGCAAATAGCCAACTTGCGCGCCGTTATCAGCGATACCGAAGCCATCGATCCAACTCTGCCAGATGGCTTCGCCGGATGCATCATCGTCAGAATAGCCCTCGAAATCATCCACGAGAATGAAATCTGCAACGGTGAAACTCCAGACCCTGCCTGCGCTGATCGTCCCGTCCGTATTCGACTCGTCGATCCGCCAGTAATACGGCCCACCGCCCCACTCCACACCCTCGGGGGGCATGTAGGTCGTTGCGGCCTGCCGGCCTCGATACACACCGGTCGTATCATCCGGATCGGCATCCGTGACGGCGTCTCTGTCGGTGCCGAAGTAGACATCGTGCTGAGACGCCTTGTCTCCCGCCGACCAGCTTAGCGGCACGGCCGTATCGATATCGGGATTTGATCCATCGGCCGGGCTCGGGCCCCAGGCTAAAAACGGATCACCTCTCATCACATCCTGAATCTCTTCGGCAGACAAGACACGGTCGTAAATGCGAACGTCGTCGATCTGACCCGTCCAGAATTCAGCCAAGTCATTCACCTGCCGTCCAATGTGGGCACGACCCAAAGTCGTGTTCCAGCTTTTAGCTTCCGAAGCTACTTCAACACCATCGGCGTATAACCGGGCCGTGGTTCCGTTATACGTCAGGCTAATGTGATGCCAAACGCCCACTTCCCAAAAATCGCTGAGAAAGACGTCATCACCGTAACCACCTCCGTAGAGATCGGCGCCGTTCAGACCGATGAATGTGGCCAGGCCGGTGCCCGCCGAACCATAGGCGGCGATCCAGCGCCATCCGCTGACAATGGAATCTGTCTTGCCCCATCCGGTCATCGTTCGGGGAGCCGCGCCCGCCGGTAAATCCGACGTACCCCTAAAGTTGACGTAATCACCGGCTCCATCGAATTCCAGCGCGCCGCCGTCATACCCGATAACCCATTGCGGGTTACCCATGAGCGTACCGTGATGACCGTAACCGGACGAGTCCAGCGCCGTTGTCCCCTGGCCCTCATCGAGCTTCCACCAGCACAGAAGACTCGGGTCCTGGATGGGTATCTCAGGGAGTGTTTTGAAGCTCCAGACATCGCCTTTATGCGTGTTCGAGCCATCGAACTCGTCAACACGCCAATAGTAGGTCGTATCTAATTCGAGGGTGCCGGGCGCATAGGTCGTCGTTGCGACCGGAAGGCCCTGGGCAGCATTGTTCACCTCTTCAAAGTCATCACCGAAGTAGACCGTGTGCAATTTTGCGCCGTACCCTGGCGTCCAGCTAAGCGTCGCTTCCGGGTCGATGTATCTGGCGCCATCGGCCGGATCCGGGTCGTGGGCTTTCTTGGGTGGAATTGAGAAGCTCCAGACGGGACCTTTCCACGGGCTGTCAGGATCCGCCTCATTCACCTCGTCGACACGCCAATAATAGGTGGTGCCCGGAACAAGGCCGTCCGGGTAGGGGAATCCGGGAAAACCGGCCACAAAAAACGTTGCCCCCTGGTTGCCCCGGAACGTATCACTCTCGTTCGTCGCATTGTTCACATCGTCGAAACTATCGCCCAGATAGACATCGTGTGAAACGGCAAAATCGCCCGGTCGCCACGACAGCGTAACCCAAGTGTCCGCATACAAAGCGCCGTCTTTGGGAGCCGGACGCCGGGCGTACGGGTTGCCGCTCGCAACGAATTTGAGATACCAGTTGTTGATCCATTCACTGATCACTTCGCCGCGCGGGTCATTGTCTTGACTGGCGGTCTGGAAGAAAACGCCTATGCGGCCATCGGTCACCGAATTGTGAAGGATCACGGGTTCCGCTCTGTTTTCGTCGGCGGCGAGAGCAAGAATCAGTTCCGCATACCAATCGTTTTCAAGGAGATCGAGGTGGATGGCGCGGTCCGTGGAGAAGTTGGTCAAGGATGGAGTGTACTGCTGACCTTCGGCTGTCACCGTAACGGGCGTATCGTCGTCCCACATGTCCATGCTGGAAATGTCCATGATATTGGGTAATGCCGCCGTGCCATTGGTGCCGGCACCATTGACGACGTAGAAGATCCAGTCGCCTGTGTTGATAATACAGTTACCATCATCCAGGAACAATTCGACGATGGAGCCATCAGGTTGTGTATTACCCGGTGCATAGATTGTGTCCGGGCACTGTCCGCAAAGGATTAAGAGGTCTGATGCACCATTACCTGTGTGTTCTTCTACCCAATCTGCAAGGGCATCTTGTTCATCGGCTGCGAACAGTTCGACAGAAACAGTCGTGACGTTGTCCACAATTTCCTGCATTTCGCGGTCCGCCGCGGCCTGCGACCACCAGTTTGCTTGTGTCGAGATCGCTATGTCGGAAGCCACAGCCGTCGTGCACAATGCCAGCGCGATGACGAATACCAACTCTAGATTTTTCATTTTTCTTTCTCCTAACTTTAACTGGAAACTGATAGGAATTTTTCTCCGGTCGCATGCCAAAGCAGACGAAAGAAGCCAATCTTCTACACATGACAATCCTCCTTTCTCGGAAGAGTATGTGCAGAAAGAGAACAGACCGATACGGTCTGTTGCCTCCACAACGTCCTGGCAATGAGTTCACCGGGGGCAGTTCATTCAGACTAAACGCCGGCTCCTTCCTTCCAATACCCCGGTACACGCCGCCACCCGAAAAGGTGAGAATCTGAAACAGGCCGCAGTGATGCCGCCTCTCGGAGAGCCAAAGGCCTACAGAATCCACCTGTAACAGACAACTTACCAATAAGCCATCCTTTTGTCAAGGAGAATCCTTGCACATTCTGGGCTGTCCAAGGAACATCATATCCCCCTGTGTAGGATCGGATGTATGCCCTGGGATCAAAGCCGAGTACTCAGAAGAAGAAGGAGAGGGCAGGGGCTAACCCTATTGTCGTATTGCCGGGTGCTGTATTGCGGATGAAGTCCAGCTCAGCCGAGGCCACGCCGCGTCAGCAGTCCGAGTCGCGTTCAATGTGCTCTCGAGCGGAATTTATCGGAATCTGAGTAGACAACCGGATGATGGGAACCTATAATCCGAAGAAAAGGATTCGTTCAGGCCCACTGGAAGGGGATATTATGAGACGTTCGATTCAGGTAGACAACTTCCCGCTGGTCATACTTGTGACCGCCTTGGCATGGACCTCGTTCACGGCTGCGGCCAATTCGACAGCAAGAATAGACATTTACAGACCAAACCCGGCCTATTGGCAATATGGCGGGCAGCCGATATTGCTGATTGGGGGCAGCCGAGAGGACAATCTCTTTCAAATTCCAGACTTAACGGAGCATCTGGACCTGCTCAAGTCCGTGGGCGGCAATTATGTCCGCAACACAATGTCCAGCCGGGACGAGGGTAATGTATGGCCGTTCAAGAAAGTCATCGCCGGGTATGATCTGGAGCAGTGGAACGACGAGTATTGGCATCGCTTCGAGACCTTCCTGCAACTGACGCAAGCGCGCGATATCATTGTCCAGATAGAAATCTGGGCCACGTTTGATTACTACCGCGAGAACTGGGCCGTTAATCCGTTCAACCCGAAGAACAACATCAACTATACCCCCGAGCAGACTGGACTGCCCGAGCACGTCAAGACTCACCCGACCCGGACGGAGAACAACTTCTTCTGGTCCATTCCGGCCGAACGCAACCAGAGGACCGTGCTCAAATATCAGCAACGCTTCGTTGACAAGATACTCTCCTACTCACTGCGCTACGGCAACGTCCTGTACTGCATGGACAACGAAACCTCCGTCACGCCGGAATGGGGAAAATATTGGTCCGAATACATCAAGGCAAAGGCCAAAGCGGCCCACATTTTCGTTCACACGACAGAAATGTGGGACAAGTGGGACCTGGCCCATCCACAGCACAATCCCACATTCGACCATCCGGAAACCTACTCCTTCGTGGATATTTCGCAGAACAATCATCAGAAGGGACAAAAGCACTGGGACAACGCACAACGCCAGCGAGCTCGCATATCCGGCAGCATTCGCCCGCTGAACAATGTGAAGATCTATGGGGCGGATACCGGAAGATTCGGGAGCGATCGAGACGGCATGGAGCGGTTCTGGCGCAATATCTTCGGCGGCCTGGCGTCGGCAAGATTCCACCGCCCGGACTCAGGATTAGGTTTAGGTGAAAAGGCACAGGCGAATATCCGCAGCATGCGCCTGCTCGCTGATCGTATGGACATCTTCACATGTGCCCCGCACAATGATCTGCTCTCCGACAAGGCGCAGAACGAAGCCTACTGCCTGGCAAATCCGGGCAAGGAATATGCCGTCTACTTCCCGGACGGTGGCGAGGTAACGCTGGATATCAGCTCGCTCAAGAAACCGGCCGCACTAACCTGGCTGAACATCTTGGACTGTCGCTGGGCAGATGTCCAGCATATTGCAGAAGGGAGAAAGCTGACATTACAGTGCCCAGGTCGCGGCTATTGGGCAGCTCTTGTCAAGAAGCCGGAAGGCTAAGGCGGGGACGTAATCTCCCCACCTTTACATTGAGAAGCGTCGCTATTTCAGCACGAGCGTCTCAATTTCCCAACTTAACAGTTTTTTTGAGTTTTACGGAAGTATAACGTTGATCCAAGGCAACCATATGCCGATAATAGCACAGGCAGAACAATGCGCCGAGATACGTCAATGAAGATACAATGAGCTATGAAAGGAGAATGGCTATGACGTCCGCGAGACCGATAACTGCGGCGATTCTGTCGCTGCTTGCACTGATTCTGACGGGCTGCTTTTCATCGAATCCACAAGACATAGAGGCATTCACAATGCCGCATGCGGTGGAGGTCTCATCAAAAAGCTACGTTTTGAGTCCGCCGGATGACATTGAGGTCCATTGCTCGAAAGTGCCCGAAATCGACCTGCAAATGCAGCAGATTCGTCCGGACGGAAAGATCAGCTTCGAGGGTATTGGGGAAATGGATGCCGCGGGTCGGACCCCCGCCCAGGTCGCGGCGGCTCTGCGCGAAAAGATTCTGGAGCTGTACCAGGAGGATCTGGTCGGCGAAAAATCCGTGGACGTGCGGGTCGTGGCGTTCCGGAGCAAGAGATATTATGTCTTTGGTCAGGTAGCGGCGCCGGGAGCCCAGGTCTATTCCGGACGCGATACGGTTGTCAGCGCCATGGCGTTGGCCGGCAGCCCCACCGTGCTGGCGTGGCAAGAACGGATCCAGGTCATCAGGCCACCCAAGGGGCCGAACGACCGGCCCAGAATCTTTGAAGTCAATTTTGACCGCATGGCCGCTCACGGCGACATGAGTGGCAACGTTCTGCTCGAGGAAGGCGATATCATATTCGTGCCACCGACGGTCCTGGCCGCAGCAGCCATGAAGATAGAAGAGTTCATCCGGCCGATCGCACGCGCCTTCTCGGGTTACTACATCACAACATTCGAAGGGGCTACGCCTGCCGGAGCGGCTGCGGCCGGCTTCTAATACGGGCTATCGTGAAGTACGCCTGAGCCGATATGACGGTCATAAGAATGAGAGGAGTGGCTTAGGAATGAGGCGGCGAGATGAATTGAGAAAGGCGCACATTGCCAGCACCATCTGGTTCGTTCTGGCCGTCGCGTATATCTTAGTTCTTACGCTCAGGCAGGCCGGCGTCCGGTGGTGGGTCGTCTTCTCCCTGTCAGGACATGGTGTGCTGATCGTGCTGGTCTTGGTGAGCCTCTACCTGTTTGCCATCTACAGGGGCATCAGCAGCAGCCAGAATATCGAGGTGGAGCATCCCCTCACCAGCACGACGTACTATGCGGCGTTCTATCTTCTGACGCCCTTCCTGGGCGGCCTGGCCGGCTGCCTGGGAATGATAGGCGCCTACGCAACCAGCCAGTTCTTCCTCGGAATCGCACTGGGCACGCTGGGAGTGACCTTCATGGTCTGGGTGATTCTCGACCCGGTCATCGGCCTGTTGGAAATGCTGCTGCCCGCAAGCCGAAACCACCGCGCTGTCCGGCTGGCGCAAGCAAGAGCCGAACGGGAGAGAAGGCAGAGTGACAGGCAGCGCTTGTTGGACGAGGTGCTGGCGCAGGAACACTCCGATCGACGCCGCTGGGCCAGGCTTCTCGAGCCCGAGGCCGAGACCCTCGCCGCCCTATTGGTTGAAAACGGAACGGATGCACGTCAGGCAGAGCGCGAAGCCGTCAGCATCGGCGTGCGGGCCTGGCAGACCGGCGGTATCAGTTGCATGAGAGAGCTTCGCGATATGGCGGTAAACATGTGCAAACAGAAGCACTCGAAGAAGGCCGTCGTGGACTACATCAGTTTCTGGTGGGACGGCATCGGAAACTGGCGCGCCAACCCCCTCGGTTCATAAAATTGCGTTCTTCGCCACAGACGCCTCCTGAGCCTGTCGAAGGA
>Ga0209427_10000999_pt1 | contig 31811 bp, 26 predicted proteins | sample DeeMarSWOR136_30_FD_187465 | JGI IMG/M metagenome (GOLD analysis project Ga0209427, IMG submission 187465) | Marine sediment microbial communities from White Oak River estuary, North Carolina - WOR-1-36_30 (SPAdes) (version 2) | ecosystem: Environmental > Aquatic > Marine > Intertidal zone >...
TGCGCATTCCGTAGGGGAGCATTCCGACCACCTTCTTCCTGATTTGCTCTATCTCCAGGAAATCGATGATGTCTTCCACGGTTTTACGGTGTATGATTTCTTCCTTATGCGCCCAGCCGAAATAAAGGGCACTGCTCAGTGCATTCTGCTTCATCAGGACATGCCTGGCCGCCATGATATTGTCCAGGCTGCTCAGACCGGTATATAGTTCAATATTCTGGAAGGTTCTGGCTAAACCGAGTCTGGCTGCTTTATCCGGGCGAATCCGGGTGATTTTCTGACCGTTATAATATATTTCACCCTCCTGTGGCTTATAGAAGCCATTAATGCAGTTCAGCAGGCAGGTCTTACCGGCGCCGTTGGGTCCAATTATGGCCAGAATCTCCTTATCCCTGATATCTACGTTGATATCAATCAGAGCTCTGACGCCGCCAAAGGTGAGTGAAAGGTGTTCAATACGGAGCTTGATCTGATTTTCGTTATTCACTGCCCGTACTCCTCCCGATCTCTCCGCCTTCCTCAGCCATCAATTTATCATGGTATTGAGTAATGCGACTACATTCCAGCCCCTCGCACTCCAGTTGTTTGCCTGCCTGCTTGCTTTTAATTTTCATCAAACTGACTATTTCTCCGGTGGGTTTGCTATACCTGCTGTAGCCGGTACATTGTACCGTGCCATCATTTTTGATTATAAGGGTCACTTCATCTTCAACACTGTCACAGTAAATCGTGGTTGCTGTTATCGTCCAGTTAGCCATACTCTGTAACCTGTTCCCTTACTATAATTAATATACTGTGCATTTGTTTAATATTACTAAGATTCGGTGTCGAATTCAAATTATCTGGATATGAAATGCTTTAATGTAATTAGCTATTGTTCCCGAATAGCAACCGGATTCTCGCTTTTTAACAAGAAATTATTTTGTATCGAACTCATTGGGCGCTACGTGATCCTCGAAGAGCGCCTTGATTTCTTGACGATAGCTATAGACGGTTAGATTTGAGATACCCCTTAACTCTTGCTCTTTTTGCTATAAGTCTATATAATTATGAAAAGACTTGATTGCGGTGGGTTTACTATCATTACTGACAGGACTAAGGTCTCTGGTTCGAACCCAGAATGGCCTATCATACAGTAACTGGAACAAAATTAAATCAGTTTTTATACTGCCAGCCGGTCTATCCCTAGTTAAAGGTAAGTTGCCCTGGTAGCTTGCTGTTCCTGACAGCCCGGAGATTGAAGCAGGTAATTGAGATGGAGGGAAAGAATGCCGACAGGGAAAATACTGCAGGAACTCGCAAGATACAAAATAGGCACATTTGCTCACATTATCCACAGGCACTCACTGCTGCGTCCTGAAAAAGAAGCATTTATCTACGGGACAGAGAGAGTAAATTACGCCGAATTCAATACCAGGGTCAACAGCCTGGTACACGCCTTGCAGGAACTGGGCGTGAACAAAGGTGACGCCATCGGTATTTTATCCTGGAACTGCCTCGATTATGTCATTGTCTACGGGGCGTCGATGAAGGGGGGCTATATCCTTTCTAGGTTCAATCCCAGGTTAACCGCCGAGGAACTCGATTATATAATTAACTACTCGGAGGTCACAACCCTCTTTGTCGGTCCGGAGATGACAGAGGTAATTGAATCGCTGCGGCCAAAGTTATCAAGTGTCAAGAACTTCATTTCTATTGAGGGTCCTGCTGCTGGTATGACAGACCTCAAAGAGTTGCTGGCATCCCGTTCCGGCGAAGAGCCCGATGTTCAGGTAGATGAAGAGGATGGCCTGCACATAATCTATACCAGTGGCACGACAGGTGTACCCCGCGGTGCGGTATATGCCCACAAGCAGGCGTGGGAAGACAGCCGCACCTATATTATGAACCTGGGCATACAGCCTGATGACAAACATATTCAGATATCACCCATATTCCATATTGCCGGAGATACCATGCTCCGGTCTATTCTTTATGTCGGTGGGTGCAATGTCATCATGAAGTTCTTCGACGCGGCAGCTACACTTAAGCTCATTCAGGATGAGAAAGCCACCCATGTAAGCATGGTACCTACACACCTGATAGCCATGCTTGCCGTGCCCGATGTAGATAAATACGATGTCAGCAGTCTGAAATATATGTGGTACGGTGGTTCACCCATGCCCCTGGAAGTATTGAGAAGGGGTCTGGCAACCTTCGGGTCTGTTTTCGGGCAGGGCTACGGCATGAGTGAAAGCGGTCCGGCCGTTAGCCACCTCCCTAAAGAAGACCATGATGTGCTGGGCAAACCGGAGGAAAAAAGGCTTTCTTCGGCCGGCCAGCCGGATATCGGCGTACAGGTCAGAATTGTGGACGAAAAAGGCCGTGATCTTGCGCCCGGCAAAATGGGTGAGATAATTGTCCGGAGCAAGCATATGATGCTCGAGTACTGGCATAAGCCAAAGGATACCGCCAGTACCATCGTCAATGGCTGGCTGCATACCGGAGATATCGGCTATTACGATGAATACGGCTACGTGTACATTGTAGACAGGAAGAAAGACAAGATTATCACCGGTGGCGAGAATGTTTACCCCAGAGAAGTTGAGGAGATTCTCTACCGTCATCCCATGGTTCATGAGGTGGCTGTTATTGGCATCCCTGACCCATACTGGGTGGAAAGGGTTCATGCCGTCGTTAGCTTGAAAAAGGGCGCCAACTGCACCGCCGAAGAACTGATTGCGTTCTGTAAGAAGAGCCTTGCCGGCTACAAAGCGCCCAAATCCATTGAGTTTATGGAGACTTTACCTAAAAACGCCGCCGGTAAGATAATGAAACGAGAGCTGAGAGACAAATACAAGGATAACTCCTAACAATACACTTAAATAATCCGCACTCCTCGCAATATAAACCAGTACCAAACTCCTATATACATCCCCCTAAAATGGGTGATAGCACCCTTCTGAAACCCATGTTACAATCCTTTTGCTGATAAATATACAGCGATATCATACAAAAAGCCGACACGTGAAGGTTATATCAATGAAGGAACTCAGACGCCGGGTCTTGCTCGGGGCCGTAGCATTACTGTGGCTATTGACAGGCATTTTTGCTCCAGCCGAAATATCGGTTGATAATGCCAGGGTACTGGCATCACCTCCCAGCGAACCCGACCTTGTTATCGAGTTGATTACCTGGATACCGGAAACCCCGAAAATCGGCAATTTGGTAACATTCACAGTGACCATTAAGAACAAGGGCGATGTCACGGCCGGTTCCTCCCATATCACCAGCTACATTGATGACACTTTACTGCATACGACTCCCGTAGACCCCATAGCTCCCGACAAAACAACCACAAGAACCATAAGCTGGAAGGCACAGCCGGGCCATCATAACATCAAGGTAATCGCCGATATTAATAACAGCGTTACGGAGAGTGACGAGACCAATAATGACAAGACATATGCCCTCTCCGTCCTGGCCCCCGACCTCACGGTTGAAGCAATAACATGGTCACCGGAGAATCCTTCGATAGCGGATGAAGTAACATTCACAATTGCCATAAAAAACCAGGGTAACTGCCAGGCCGGCAGTTCCAATGTTAACCTGTTCATCAATGGTAGTCCCAAGGGTTACAAGAGTCTTCCATGGATAGATGCCGGGGACAATATTACTATGACTTATACGTGGGTGGCTCAAGCCGGCTCGCACCACCTTGATGCGAGTGCGGACTTCCTTGACCAGGTCCGTGAGAGCGACGAGACCAACAACGAAAAATCCCTGGTCTATCAAACTGCCACTCCTGACCTCATTGTTGACACGATAACCTGGTCACCGGAAAATCCTTCGGAATACGCCCAGTTGACCTTCACCATGACCATCAAGAATCAGGGTACCGGCAAAGCCCCTGATTCCCTTTTGCTCTATTATATCAATGATGAACCCCAGGCTGCAGCCACCGTGGCTCCGATAAACGCCGGTGGCACAATCACGAAAACCTTTTACTGTTTTTACGAAACAGGGCTGAATACTGTTAAGGCAGTTATCGATGCCAATAACGAGATTATTGAGAGTGACGAAACCAATAACGAGCTATCATCAACCCTGCCGACAATCGCTCCTGACCTTACTATTGTAGACATCACATGGTCACCAGAAACCCCTTTAATAGCTCATAGAGTAACCTTCTCAGTAAAGATAAAGAACCAGGGGAAAACCGCAGTTGGTCAAACTATCCTGTATTTTTGTATTGATGAGATATATGATTCTTATCAAGAGATATTACCAATTGCAGCCGGTGGTACAGTTCAAAAGAATATCCCCTGGACATCTCAGGTGGCCTCTTCGGAAGTTACAGCACACATCGATATAGAAAACGTCATTGCTGAGAGTAATGAGTCCAATAATAAAAGAACCGAAACGGTGACCTTCTCAAATCCTACTCCCACGGCTGACCTTATCGTTACCGATATCGTCTCGTCGCCGGAAAATCCAGAAATAAACGACAAAGTAACCTTTACCGTAAGTATCAAAAACCAGGGTACAAAAGCGTCAGGTGCCTCCCATATTGATTATTATATTGATAATGTCCTCATGGATTCAGCTTTCGTCAATAACATAGACGCCGGTGATACAGTTACAAATAAGCTTACATGGAAGGCCGAGGCCGGCTCACACATTATCAAGACGGTCGCCGACTCTAACGATAGCGTTTTTGAAACCAACGAGACCAATAATGAGAAGATAAAAACGATATCAGTTGTCGCGCCTGACCTGGTGGTATCAGGAGCAACCTGGTCACCACTGACTCCATCAATAGGAGATGAAGTAACCTTTACCGTGTCTATCAAGAACCAGGGTAATAAGAGGTCAAACGGTTCCAGAGTTGCTTACTACATAGACAGCTCTACCGCGGGTGAGCACTACATTGAGCCAATAAACATCGGAGCTACGGTCAACAAGACTTTCACCTGGACGGTTCAGGCGAGGCTACATAGTATCATGGTAGTTGCCGATATCGGAAATAGTATAGCCGAGAGTGACGAGAGTAATAATGCGCAAACAATTACAATCCCCGCCCCTGACCTTATCATCGATGAGATAACCTGGTCACCAGCAAATCCCACTGAAAACACCACGGTAATTTTCACGGTAACGACCAAGAATCAGGGTGGTAGTAAAGCCGACCTTTCCCATCTGGCTTACTATATTGGCGACAGCGGCCAGACTCCGGTACACATCAATCAGATTATCACCGGCGATACTTCCAAGAGAACCTTTACATGGAAGGCTCAAGCGGGAACATACGTACTGAAGGCGGTTGCTGATGAAGGGAATAATGTTATTGAAAGCGACGAATCCAATAATGTGAGAAAGGCCATCCTTACAGTCCCCCTGCTGCCGGAGGACACCCCATTACTGGAGCCTGCCGAGAATGTTACCGCTGCCCCCACAGACGAACCCCAGCAAGAAGCGGGTGCTGCAGAGGAAGGTAGCGCACCACCCCCGGTCAAGGCTAACACCCCCAAGATTACCGAAAACCCGCCATCCGAATCTTCGCCCTTTTTACAGGCAGTCCTGGCCAACTGGTGGATTATCATCGCCGTGGCCATGATCGGGCCTATCGTTATATTGCTGCGTTCGAGGCTACGGAAAAAACAGGCCGGAACATAAAAGTTATGTCAAGCACTCCACCCCGCAACGCATGATACCATACTGAGCAATCTAGCTCTTATCTTCAACCAGGTATTTTTCTGGATTCTCGTCGAAAGCCTTCTTACAGCCAACAGCACAGAAGTAGTATTTTTTACCCTTGTACTCAGAGGTAGCGGCTGCTGTGCTTTCTTCCACTTCCATTTTGCAGACAGGGTCAATCGCCATGACAGCACCTCCTGTAATCGCAAACTGAGATGACTTGAAACCTCTCAGGCGTAGCGAGTTGGATACCACGGTTATGGAGCTGGCAGCCATCGCTGCCGCCGCCAGAATGGGATTCAGAAATCCGTAATTACCCAGGAAAAAATTGAGCCCCGATGGAACTCCGGTACTGCCGAAAACAAGGTACAGTATCCCCGCCGCCACCGGTATAAGAGCCGTATTATAGGCAAAAGCCCAGAAGAGGTTTTGTTTAATAGTCCGCATGGTCCGCCGACTCAAGGAAATTGCCGCGGCAATACCACCCAGGTCACCACCGATGAGTGTGATGTCACCTGTCTCCATGGCCACATCGGTGCCGGTGCCGATAGCAACGCCAACATCGGACTGTGCCAGAGCCGGGGCATCATTTATGCCATCACCCACCATGGCCACAACCTTTCCCTCATCCTGGAGCTTCTTTACCTCGGCCGACTTGTTCTCCGGGAGCACCTCGGCCAGGACACGTTCAATGCCGGCCTCGCGGGCGATAGCCTCAGCCGTACGCCGGTTGTCACCGGTCAGCATACCCACCTCGATACCCATCCTGCGTACGCTGGCCACCACTGCTTTCGCATTTGGCTTAAGGGTATCCGCCAGACCGATGATTCCCGCCACCTCACCATCCACGCCCAGGAACATCACGGTCCTGCCCTTCATCCAGAGTTCGTCAGCCTCCTTATCCAGTCTATTCAGCGAAATTCCCCTGTCTTTTATTAACTTGAGGTTGCCCAGCAGGAGCTTCTTTCCTGCAAACACAGCCTCGGCGCCGTGGCCGGGAATAGCTTTGAAATCCGTGGCAGGGGATATTTTCAGCTCCTTTTCCAGAGCCGCCTTGATGACTGCCCTGCCGAGTGGATGCTCCGAATCATGCTCTACGGCGGCGGCAAGAACGAGCACCTCTTCCTGAGAATGAGGAGAAACCGCAATAATATCAATTACCTCTGGTGTACCTTCGGTCAGCGTTCCCGTTTTGTCCAGAAGTAGCGTGTCTATTTTATAAAACCTCTCCAGTGCCTCAGCGCTCCTGATGAGGATACCCTGCTCGGCACCCTTACCCGTGCCTACCATGATAGCAGTCGGCGTCGCCAGCCCCAGGGCACAGGGACAGGCAATAATGAGGACGGCAATAAAGTTGAGGAAGGCGAAGGTAAGGGCTGGAGGCGGTCCCACAAAGAACCATATAATAAAGGTAATGATGGCGATGCCAATCACCACCGGCACAAAGTAGCTGGCAATAACATCGGCCAGACGCTGAATGGGGGCCTTGCTTCCCTGGGCTTCTTCCACCAGCCTGACAATCCGTGACAGAGTGGTATCTTTGCCAATCCTGGTAGCTTCAAATTGAAAGCTGCCCATCTTATTGATAGTAGCCCCGATAACCTCGTCTCCTTCCACTTTTTCTACCGGGATACTCTCACCGGTAACCATGGACTCATCAATACTTGTCTGTCCCTGCCGGACAATACCATCTACAGGAACCCGCTCACCCGGTCGTACCAGGATGAGGTCACTAACCTGTACATCCTCGACAGGAATTTCTATCTCCTTGCCGTCACGCATAACCAGAGCCGTCTTTGGCTGCAGGCCGATAAGTCTCTTAATAGCCGCCGATGTCTGGCCCCGCGCTCTCGCCTCCAAGAAACGCCCCAGCAGAATCAGGGCGATTATCATGGCCGAGGTATCGAAGTATACATGGGCTTCCAGCCCTCCTGCGGTGAAAATGGTCGGGAAGAGGACAGCTACCACGCTGTAAAAATAGGCGGCCGACGTGCCGACGGCAATCAGGGTGTTCATATCGGCGGTCTTATGCCTCAGCGCACCCCATGCCCCCCGATAGAACCTCAACCCCGCCCAGAACTGTACCGGTGTGGCCAGCACCCACAGCAGATATAGTTTGCCGGTGAAAGCCGGTACCCACATCAGGGCCATGATAACAGCAGCCAGGGCCACTGCCACGATAAACCGGCTCATGACGGCCTTTATCTCTCTTTGCGAAGCCGTAGTGACGTCTTCCAGTGTCTCGGCCTCCGCACCCATCTCATAACCGGCGTCCTTCACAACCCGACGCAGGTCGGCTATCTCTGTCCCTTCGATATATTCTACGGTAGCTTTTTCTGAAGCCAGGTTGACACTGACCGTAACCACGCCGGGAACGCTTTTAAGTGCTTCTTCGACACGAGCCACGCAGGAGGCACAGGTCATGCCGCGTACCGGAAATATCGATTTCCTGGTAGCCGTGCCATAACCCACCTGCGAGATGGAATCCTTTATCGCAGCAAGGTCAATCTTTTCCGGGTCATATTCCACCGAAGCCGTCTCGGAGGCAAAATTCACCTGTGCCTGCTCTATTCCCTGTTTTTCCGCCAGAGCCTTCTCTACCGTGGCGGCACAGGTCGTGCATGTCATTCCGGTCACATGGAGACGCATCTTCTGTGGCTTTTTCGCCTTCTCCACCATCTTCCTGCTCCGAATAGCCAAGATTTTGTAAATTCCTCATTTGACTAACTAATACTATATATAATCTATATATCAAAGATACGTGAAAAGCAAATCTTTGTATGTGACTAACATCTCAAGTGAACAGTATGTCTATGCGTAAATATGCACATGCGAGATTAATCTTGACATTCCAGAAACCACCCATATATAATTATCAAACACATGTGATTTATATACGTTCTACGACTATCATCTACTGCAAATAGCTAGAATTATAGAGAATACATAATCTGTAGCTGACAATTTAACCCGCGTATTACGGAAGGAGGTGCACATAAGATAATCTGTTTTAGTTGCAGCATTCCACCAATTCCGCATCAGGAATACGAGCATTATGAATGAAAGGAGATACAAGCAGTGAAGAAACTCATTTTAATAATGATGATTCTGGTACTGCTGGTCGGCACGGTTCTCAGTGCCTGTGCTGAGGAAGCCGAAGAGCCGGCTCCGGCACCCGCGCCGGCCCCAAGGCAGCCCGAGCAACCTGGCAAATACATAGTAATAGAGCCGAAAATACCTGAAAGGCCGGCCAAGCCGCCTTCCGTGGAACCGGAAAAGGTGTATAAGCTGATATACAGCGACTGGGGCCCGCCTTTCATAGACATCGGTGTACGCGCCAAGGAATGGCAGCAGGTCCTTTACGAACGAAGTGGGGGCAGGCTTGTAGTTGATGGCTACTGGTCCGAGTCTTTATTGAGACGTGCGGATACTATCAGGGGGTGTCAGGCCGGCCTCGCCGATATCGTCCTGTACGTTCTTGGCGCCGTCCCGGGCATACACAATATAAACCGTGTCATCGATTTACCGGGCACGGGTATGCCGGGCCAGATAGCCATGCACCATATTTATAACGCTCTGTATGCCAAGTACCCTGAGTTTGAGGAAGAGTACGCAAAGACGAATACATTCCCGATATTCATGCGCGGTCTGCCGGCGGAGCACATACATACCACCGATAAATTTCATCTGGTAAAAACACCGGACGACCTGGCTGGACTGAAAACATATGCCAATCCCCTCTGGGCTGACCAGCTTGACAAGATGGGCGCTTCTGTGAATAACCCGCCTGTTATGGAAATGTATATGTCACTGGATAGAAATCTTATCCAGGGTATGTTCGTCCATTGGCTTTTCATTTATTCGTTTGGTCTTACCGAACTGATGAAGTACCACGCTATATGTGGAGAGGGTGGCACCGGTATGCAGACTTTCGGCTATATCATGAACCGCGATAGCTTTAATAATCTGCCAGCAGACCTCCAGAAGATATTCATGGACACCCAGGACGAGTGGATGTGGTATGCGCTGAATGAGGATGACCCCGCCACACTGGCAGCTGGAGAAGCCTATGCAAAGGAACTGGGTAACGAGGTTTACTACATGACCGAGGCAGAGCAGCAGGCATGGGTCGACTTTGCCGAGCCGATTCACGAGCAGTGGATAGCCGACCGCGAAAAAGAAGGGTATGCCAACGCCAGAGCAATCTATAACGACATGATGGATATGATAAAAACATACAAGGAGAAGGGCAGCCTGGATTAGCCATCTAGTAAGTAAGAACGAGGCTGGTTCAGAGTTGTTCCGGCCTCGTTTTTTTGTATAATACAGAAAATTGCATTATCTTCTTACCACGTTAATAAGATTTTAATATTCGGCTGTTATCATCTTCAGTAGAAAATGAATTTCAGAAAGGAGGTGATACAGCATGTGGCGAAGCAAAAAGTTCATTATTATTGCGCTGCTGGCTATTATCGTAGTGGCGGGGAGTATCGGCGGGGTAGCCCTTGCCCAGTCGGAAGAAGAGGAAGACAATCAGCCGAAAGCCAGATGCGGGGCCTTGCTGGATAGAGTCTGCGAAATCTACAACGAAGCCAACCCCGAAGCTTCTATCGACTGCGAGGCACTGGAAGAGGCCTTTACCCAGGCCCATGACCAGATAAGGGCAGAGGCTCGCGAGCAGTTCCGCCAGAGGCTGATAGACGAGGATATAATGACCGAGGAACAGCTTGACGAGTGGGAGAAGTGGCTGGAGTCAAGGCCGGATTTCCCGACCGACCAGTTTAAGGACTGGATGGAGGCCAGGCCGGACATTCCGTTTCCGTTCGGGCCGGGTAACCGCGAAGGTGTAAAACCCTTCGGCGACGGTCACCGGGGCTTCGGCAAATTCGGTGGTGGATTCTTCAAATTCGATAGATTTTGTGCACCGGATAATGATTAAATAAACGACCTGAAAATAATCCGATAAATAACGAAGAGGAGGGGCATATGCTCCTCCTCTTTTATAATTAACAATTTCTTAACATTTATGTTATAACATTAGTAGAATGTATTCAATCGATTCGGGATTTACGAATGGCGGGTAAAAAGGTCCTGGTAGTAGATGATGACGTCAAAACGGTAGAACTGGTCAAATTGTACCTTAACCGTGACGGCTACCGGGTCCTGACAGCTTATGACGGTATTGAAGCCCTGCGGCTGGCCCGTGAGGGACACCCCGACCTCATTGTACTGGACCTGATGCTCCCCGGTATTGACGGACTTGAGATATGCCGCACTCTCCGGGCTGAATCCGATGTACCGATTATTATGCTTACCGCCATGACCACAGACGATGACAGGCTGACCGGACTTGACCTGGGAGCTGACGACTATGTAACCAAGCCGTTCAGTCCCCGGGAACTGGCGGCCAGGGTACGCGCCGTGCTCCGGCGTCTCCCGGGAGAACGCGGCCCTGATAAGATTGAGCACGGCGCCCTTACCATCGACTTTCTGAAGCATGAAGCATCTCTTAACGGTAAGCCGCTGAACCTTACTCCAGTAGAATTCAAGCTGTTGGGAGTCCTCGTTAAAGAACCGGGCCGGGTCTTCAGTCGGGCACAGATTATCGAAAAAGCCCTCGGCTATGATTTTGACGGCTTTGACCGCACCATCGACGTTCACATCCTCAAGCTGCGTCGCAAGCTCGAGCCGGACCCCCGCCACCCCAGATACATAAAGACGGTGTACGGAGCCGGCTATAAGCTGCTGGAGGTGAACGGTGATACATAGCCTGAACTTTCGCCTTCTGGCTGCATTCGCCATCGTCATAATTGTCATCATCGGCGCTGCATTCTTCTTCGCCCACCGTAACACCCGCATCGAAATAGGCCGATTCGGGGAACGAATCGAACAGATGCAGGCCAGAAGAGTCGAAATCGAATTATCTACTCATCATTTTCGCCAGGGAAGCTGGGAAGGAATTCAGCCGGTGGTAACCCAGTGGGGTAAATTATACGGACGCCGGATTATACTGACCGATAACAGTGGTATAGTGGTCGCTGATTCCGAAGAAGAATTCCTCGGTAAGCCGTACACGGCCGATATGCCGGGCTCGCCGATGCGTCCGCCGTGGGAATCCCGTAATATCGGCATGCTTTACATCGACCCCGTCGGCTCATCCGAAATTAACCGCGCCGCCTTACAAATCGCTTTCAATACGACGGGACGTTTCTTCCTCTGGGGAGGTCTGGTGGCAATTGCCATCGCCTTGCTCATCACCTTTATAATGTCAAGACGTATCCTGGCTCCGGTCAGAGCCCTTACCAATGCTGCCAGAGAACTGGGGAAAGGAGACTTCTCCCAGAGGGTCAAATCAAGCGACAAAGGGGAAATGGGACAGCTGGCCCGGTCATTCAACTCGATGGCCGATGATCTTGAACACGCCGAGCGGTTGCGACGAAATATGGTGGCCGATGTAGCCCACGAACTGAGGACACCCCTGTCCAACCTGAAAGGTTATCTGGAAGCAATTCGCGATGGTGTGGCAAAGCCGGATGCAGACACTATTCGCTCTCTTGATGAAGAAGCAGCCTCACTGTCACGGCTTGTCGACGACCTTCAGGAGCTGAGCCTGGCTGACGCCGGCGAACTAAAACTGGTCCTTCAGCCGGAAGACGTCTCCAGTCTAATCAGGGAAGCCACAGCCGCATTACAAACCAAGGCAGCCACGAAAGGCTTAAAGATATCGGTTGACCTGCCGGACAAACTCCCGCCGGTAAATATCGATGCACACCGTATCAAGCAGGTCCTGCATAACCTTCTGGACAATGCGGTGTCCCATACCGGAAAGAAAGGCAGGGCAATAGTCAAGGCATGGCAACAGGAAAATCGAGTAAATATCAGTATCGCCGATACGGGCGAAGGTATTCCTGTTGAAGAGCTACCTCAAATATTTGAGCGGTTCTACCGCGTGGACAAGTCCCGGGCAAGAGCCACCGGCGGCAGCGGCCTGGGTTTAACTATTGCCAAACGTCTGGTAGAGGCTCATGGGGGTGAAATTAAGGTCGAGAGCGAACCGGGACAGGGAAGCACTTTTACATTCAGCCTTCCCATCTCGGTATAGCCTGATATTATTAATACAATTTTAACATTAATATGGCATACCGACCCATGGCAATAAATCTGCCTGCGGCCACCGGCCAAAAGAGTAAGAAAGACACAGGAGAATACAATGAAAGTCTTAAAGCCAATAATGATAATCCTTATTATGTGTATACTCATTACTCCTCTGATAGGTTGTGGTTCCGAATCAGAGGAAGAACTACCTAAGGAGCAACCGGCAACGGTACAGCGCGGCAACCTGACTGTAGATATCACGGCTGCCGGCAATCTGGCCCTGTCACGCACCGAAGACCTGGCCATTGACCTGTTCTTCCAAGAAGGAACAATAGAAGAGGTTCTGGTGGAAGAAGGGGACACTGTGGAAGAAGGACAGGTTCTCGTCAGGCTGGATACAGAGGAATGGGATGACGAACTGAGCACAGTGGAGAAAGCCGTAATAACAGCTCAGCGTAATTTAACTGCCAAGCAAAGCGCCTTAGCCAATGCTGAGCGGCAGGTTATCACCCTCGAGCGCCAGGTTACGGCAAAGGAGAGTACCGTGACCGCGGCTGAGCGCCTGGTTGCCGCCAAGGAACTTGCCGTACGCCAAGAGCAACTTGATGTTCAGACAGCAGAAAATACCTTAAGCCAGATAGACGAGGTGAAAGAAGCACAGGACGACTTAGAAGAAGCTGAGGAGTATTTAAGGCTTGTCAAAATAATACAAACTGGTGGAATGGGAGGGGGGGTGCAAGGCGACCTCTCTTATTGGAACCTACAGAAAATGATAGCTGAGGAACAGTTGGCAACAGCCCAGGAGGTGCTGCAGGAGGTACTTGATGGAACCAGTCTGTCGGTAACAGACGACATAGCACTGGAAGTAGACAAAAAATTGCTACTACTTGATAAGGCACAGATGGAACTCGAGGATGCGGAGATAGCCGTAGACGATGCCAAGCAAGCTGTGGATGATGCCAGGTATGCGCTGGAAGATGCACAGCTGGATGTCGAAGACGCCAAGCGAGCTGTGGAAGACGCCAGGTTAGATTTAGTAGATGCCGAACAAGCTGTGGAAGATGCACAAAAAGACCTGGAAGAAGCACAGAGCAAAAGTCCGGAGATCAGGGCACCCTTTGATGGCTTTATTACCAGTGTTAAAGTAGAAGGCGGCGACGAAGTACTCAAGGGTACGGTGGCCATTCAGATTGCCGACCCCAACAAGTTCGAGGCGGATATCCTCGTCAGCGAGATGGATATAATGCAGGTAAAGCTCGATGGAGAAGCCTACGTGGAGGTGGACGCCATGCAGGGAATGAGCCTGCCAGCCAAGGTAACCCATATCGCCCCGACGGCTACGATCCAGGCAGGCGTGGTGAACTACGCCGTGAAGGTGGAAGTCGAATCGCTGGAAGCGGTTGTCAAAGAGGGGCAGGAAATGATGCAGCAGGCGATGGCTGATATCGCCGCCGGGAAACTTCCGCCGCCACTGCAACAGGCCGTTGATGAAGGGCGCATGACCCAGGAAGAGGCCGAAGAAATAATCAAGCGGGGGCCACCGGCACCGCCGGAGGGATTTGAGCCGCCAGAAGGGTTTGAGCCACCCGAAGGAATGGAGTTCCCCATGGGGCCGGGCAGCCAGGCACAGGGGCAACTGCCATCAATGGTACCGGAAGACTTCCAGCTCAGGGAGGGACTGACGGTAACCGTGAGCATAATCGTGGCGGAGAGGTATGATGTCCTGCTGGTGCCCAATGCGGCCATCACCGTCGAGGGAATGCAGTCTTATGTACAGGTGATATTACCCTCGGGGGAGACCGAAAAACGCGCCATACAGACCGGCATTAACGACTACCAGTTTACCGAGGTAACCGAAAGTCTGGATGAAGGTGAACAGGTCCTTGTTCCGCAGGGCACCATCACCACGTCGACAGATGACAGGCCCCGGGGTATGATGTTCTTTGGCGGACCACCGCCACCGCGCGACTAATGGAGACCAATTATATGATCAAACTACAGAACATAACCAAAGTATACCCCATGGGCAAGAGAGAACTGACCGTGCTCAAGGGGATAGACCTCGATATCAGGCAGGGTGAACTGGTGGCTATTATGGGGCCTTCCGGCTCGGGGAAGACGACCATACTCAATCTTCTCGGCTGTCTGGACGTGCCTACTTCGGGCAATTACTATCTAGAGGATAGAGAGGTCAGCCGTCTCGGCAGGAGTGAACTGGCCCGCATCAGGGGACAAAAGATTGGTTTTATCTTTCAGACTTTTAACCTGCTGTCCCGTCTGACAGCATTATCCAACGTTGAGCTTGGCTTGACCTATGCCGGCGGAGTTGACCGTAAACTCGCTCTGGAGGCGCTGGACAAGGTGGGACTCTCTGAGCGAGTCCATCACCGCCCCATCGAGCTTTCCGGGGGTGAGCAGCAAAGGGTTGCCATCGCCCGTGCGATAGTGAAAAACCCTTCCCTGTTTCTGGCAGATGAACCTACCGGCCAGCTGGACAGTAAATCCGGCGCGGAGGTAATGTCTATCCTCACCTCTTTGCATGCCGAGCACGGCATTACGCTGGTCGTGGTGACCCACGACGCCAACATTGCTGAGCACTGCCATCGTATAATCCACCTTAAGGATGGCGAGATCGTTACGGAGGAAAGTGTATGAAAAGGTTGCTTAACTTTTTGGCAACTGTCTGGCTGGGACTGAGCACTCACAAACTGCGCAGCTTTCTGACCATCCTGGGCGTCGTTATCGGTGTTGGCGCCGTCATCGCGCTGATGTCCATCGGCCGTGGTGCCCAGGCAAGCATACTCTCCAATATCGAAAGCATGGGCTCAGACCTAGTTAACATCATGCCCGGGGCACGTACGTTTGGCGGGGTGAGGGGCGCTGCCTCCAGCACGCTGACCATGGAAGATGCCGAGGCGATAACCGAGCAGGTACCCAATGTATCAGCCATAGCACCCACATACTCGAGCAACCTCCAGGTGGTCGTCGGCACCGAGAATATGAACTCATCGGTCACCGGTGTAACCTCAGAGTACTGGGAAGTACAGAATCTGGAGATTGAAACCGGCACTTTCTTCTCGGCACAGGACTATCAGCGCGGAGCCAAGATAGCCGTACTCGGTTCAACCGTGAAAGAGACCCTCTTCGGCGACACCAATCCGATAGGACAGAGAATGCGGATGGGCACTCTCATCGTTACCGTTACCGGTGTTATCGAGGCCAAGGGGGGTTTTATGGGGCCTGATAACACAATCTTTATCCCGCTAACCGCCATGCAGCAGGCGGTTTCCCAGAAGCGTACCAGCCAGGGAGAAAAGGTGGTATCATCCATAGCCCTGACAGTAGTGGACGAAGAGAAAGCAAGCCAGACCGTTGATGATATTACCGTCCTCCTTAGGGAACGACACCGGCTTGGTCCCGGCGTCGATGATGACTTCAATATCGTATCAATGGAGGAGATATCCAATATGCTCTCGGAAGCCACGGGTACAATGACCATGCTCCTGGGGCTTATCGCCGCCATTTCGCTGCTGGTGGGGGGTATCGGCGTGATGAATATCATGCTGGTCTCCGTGCTGGAGAGAACCAGGGAGATAGGTATCCGTAAGGCCCTTGGAGCCAGGGAAGTGGATATATGGAGCCAGTTCCTGATTGAAGCAGCGTTTTTGACTCTTACGGGTGGTGTTATCGGGATAATCTTCGGCTGGGGGATCTCTTATCTCGTTTCAAGCCTGGGGCTGATAAATACACTTGTTAGTATCGACATTGTTATTCTTGCCGTTGTGGTATCGGTTCTCATCGGCATTTTCTTCGGGTTCTATCCGGCCTGGAATGCTTCCCGGCTTAACCCGATAGAAGCCCTCAGGTCGGAATAGGTGTATCATTTCTATCACCGGATAGGTACATAGATATCCAGTTGGGAATCGCCGCTATCTATTCCCTTGAACCTCTGGGGGTCATAGTACTCAATAATGTAATGATACGACTGCTCCAGACCGGCGTCTGTCAACCATGGCGATAGTATTTTAGATAGCCAATCCGACTTAATCTCATTACCTTCCAGTGTAAAAACGGCGTCTCTTGTCTCGGGGAGTATCCTGGCCACCAATTCGAGGGGCGGGCTAAACAGCTTCTCCACTTCAACGCCAACAAAGATATATTTATTCTTGGGGTCCTCTTCTCCCTCGAAGTCTATCCATACTTCGTATCCTGCTTCGGATGCCAGGTGCCTAATGGATTCCTTCTTGTCCTTGTAAAAATTATTAAACCTTTCCCAGAGCTGCCCGATGGCATTTTGCGCCGACCAGCCGTCCGCCTGCTGATAAGGGTCTCCGTAGAAATCCATGCCCACAAGGATGATTCTTCTGCTATTTGTAATACTCGGTTTCATTGCAGCACCTCTCCGATGATGGTAACCAGATATATTCACTACTGAAGTAATTGTACGGACGGTGGAATTATACTACCGATAGAAAAAGGCGTCAATAAATAATATCATGTTATAATATACCTGTATTTGTTACCTGAGATAAGCTTATGGACGATAAAAGCCTTGAAATGCTCGAGTTCCCCCGCATAAGGGAGATACTAGCAGGCTATACATCGTTCTCCGCCAGCCGTGAACTAGCCATCGCCCTTAAACCCTATCATGACTACGAACGGATTTCTCTCATGCTGAACCAGACGGCCGAGGCACGGTCGCTGCTGGGTCTGGAGCCGGGCTTCTCCATCGGGAATGTGCTGGACGTGCGCGAAACACTGAAGATGGCCGCCCTGAGAAGCGTCCTGGAACCCGCGAGCCTGCTGGAAATTCAACAGACACTATCATACCTGCACCAGTTACGCAGCAGCCTCGATAAAATCTCTGGCGATTTCCCGCTACTCTGGAACATTGCCAGGGACATCGTTGAGCTTCGCCAGATTGAGAAGGATATCGCCAGCTGCCTTGACCCGTCGGGTGAAGTCCTGGACACGGCATCACCCGCCCTGGCCGATATCCGGCGGCAACTACGAGAGACCCGCGGGCAGATACTGGAGCGCCTGGAAGCCATTGTCAGGTCGCCCCGCGGCCACCGGATACTTCAGGAAGATATCATCACCGAGCGCGAGGGCCGCTACGTCATCCTTGTTAAAATCGAGTGCCGCCATGATATTAAAGGAATCGTTCATGATATTTCCAATACCGGGGCTACGGTATTCATGGAACCGACGGTCACCGTGGGGCTGGGCAACGCCCTCCGGGAACTTGTGATTGAGGAGAGGCGCGAAATAGAGAGGATTCTGGGTATGTTGAGCGCCGAGGTCGGGGCGCATAGCGACGATATCTCCCGGAATATCGAACTGGCGGCTGAGATTGACCTGGTGCTGGCCAAAGCAAGATACGCTGGGCGCATAAAGGCCGTTGAGCCCACCATTATCAATATGGATAAAGGTAAAAGAAAGACATACTTAAAGCTTGTTAACGCCAGGCACCCGCTGCTCGGCGATAAAGCCGTACCCTTCTCGGTGGAAATCGGGCGGGATTTCTCCATCCTGGTTATTACCGGCCCCAATACCGGTGGTAAAACGGTCACGCTGAAGACAATCGGGCTCCTCAGCCTGATGGCCCAGGCAGGTATGCCGATTCCTGCCTCCAAGGACAGCCACCTGCCGCTTTTCGATGGCGTCTTCGCCGATATCGGAGACGAGCAGAGCATCGAGCAGACGCTGTCCAGTTTCAGCTGGCATATGGGCAACGTTGTCCGTGTTATCCGGGGCGCTACCGGAAAAAGTCTGGTACTCCTCGATGAACTCGGCACCAGCACCGACCCCGCCGAAGGCTCGGCCCTGGCCCGTGCCGTCCTGCGCCATTTCCTTTCACGGGAGACATTCACGGTAGCCACCACGCATTACAGCGACCTGAAGGCCTTCGCCCACGCCACTGCCGGACTTGAGAATGCCTCGCTGGAGTTCGACCCTGTTACGCTGACGCCCACCTACCGCCTGACCGTGGGTATTCCCGGCGGCAGCAACGCCATGGCCACGGCCGCACGACTGGGCATACCGCCTGAAATTATTGAAGACGCCCGTGGCATGCTGACGGAAGGCAGCCAAGAACTGGAGAACCTGCTGGCCACTCTGATGGCAGAGAAGCAGAAGGCGGAATCCATCCGAAGTGAGTTGACGACAGAACGCAACGAACTAGCACAGCGCAACGCCGAACTGGACAAAGAAAGGCAGCGTTTACAGACCGAGGAACAGTATGCGAAGCAGGAAGCGCGCGACAGTATCGTGCGCGAGGCCGCCGAACTGCATAAAGAAATCCGCCAGGCAGCTGCCGAGCTGCGCAAGGAAAAATCTGCTACCAAGCTGGAGCAGGCCAGACGCGCCCTGGCCGGGGTACGCGAGCGACTGGACACTGGGGCATGGCAGATAAAGGCAGGAGAAACCCAAAAAACCGATGATGGCACGATAAAAACAGGCGATACCGTCTGGGTGAGAGACGCCGGCCTGACAGCCACGGTGCTCTCTATACTCGAAGAAACACGGGAGGTCGAGGTGCAGGCGGGACGCACCAAACTGAGAATCAGTCTGGCCAGCGTGACAAAGACGATGCCACCCCCGGACAGCACAACCCCTGAAATCGGTCCGACAATAAGCCGACCGGCCATCCGTACCGTCCCGCTTAAGCTTGACCTGCGGGGAAAGCGCGCCGATGAGGTGGAGATAGCGCTGGATACCTACCTCAACGATGTCGTGCAGTCCGGCATCGGCGAAGCCCGCATCATTCACGGCATCGGCACCGGTACGGTACGCAATATCGTGCGCGATTTCCTGGCCTCACACCCACTAGTGAAGTCATTCCGCTCCGGCGAGCGTGATGAAGGCGGCGATGGAGCTACCGTCGTAAGGCTGTAGCATTCAAATCATATGTTGCCTCAAGTCCTTATTAATCAGGAGTGCCAGAAGTGACATTAATATCAACACGGCGAATTTTCACCCGAAGTAAGATGCTGGACTTCCTCGATGGACTAAATAGAGACGCCGGCACCGAGGCCTGTTCTATATATCTGCCACCCAACCTGTCCCCTACCGAAATCGAGAATCTATTGAAAGAGCTACCCGAACAGCCGGAAGTTACACCATCGCTGGACGAGATCGCCGGGTGTTCCCTGACCGGCTCCGCTATTTTCTGGAGTCCGGAGCAAACATATCTGGTCCTGCCGCCGTTTCCTGTTGCGGAGAAGCAACTGAATCAAAGTCTCTCTACAGTGACACTAATTTCGCTACTCAGGCATGACTACCGGATTGCCATGATTCTGGTACGCCTCGGGGCGTACGCCATCGGTGTCTGCCACGGTGAGAAACTGGTAAGCAGCAAGGTGGGTACGGGCCTCGTCCACGGCCGGCATAAAAAAGGCGGCTCTTCGGCACACCGCTTCGAGAGGCACCGCGACAAGCAGATTGAGTATTTCCTTACCCGGGTCTGCGGTCGCCTTCGGGAGCAACTTGAGTCACATGTCCAGTCGCTGGACTACGTAGCCTACGGCGGCGCCCGTACGACCATTCAACTGCTGCAGAAGCAGTGCCCTTTCGTGGCAAAGCTGGACAGGCCCACCCTGCCGCCGCTGCTTGATATCCCGGCACCACGCCAGGCCGTGCTGGAGACAGCCATAAGTAGAGTCTGGTCAAGTACCGTAATAGAGTGGCGGGAAGCCTGAACCTGGATTCTCTGTACAGAATCGGGCGTACAGACAGGTTCCTATGTTAAAATAGATTAGAAGCCCCCTGTTCGGCATTATTAGGGGAGGCTACAGTATGAAAAAGGCGATATTTATAATTCCAATTATTTTATTATTACTTGTCAGCTGCCAATCAGGACCTGCGGTTCAATACACTTATCAACAACCTGAGAATATAAATGATGGACTTGATGTCGGCACATTAGTTGAAGCAAATATTGATGCAGAACTGGTTAAAAAGGCAGTGAATGATATAAACCGGGGTAAATATAAGGAAGTACATTCCGTGCTTATTTTCAGGGATAACAAGCTGGTATTAGAAGAGTATTTTACAGGGCATAAATACCAGTGGGATGCTCCCAACCATCATGCGGAACTGGTGACCTGGGACAAGGATATGATGCATGTTTGCCAGTCCGTGACTAAAAGCATCACCTCGGCCTGCGTCGGAATCGCCATAGATAAAGGTTTTATTGAAAGTGTTCATCAGTCTATATTCGATTATTTGCCGGAACACCAGCACCTCAATACAGACGGGAAAGATAGAATCACTATCGAACATCTGCTGACAATGACCTCCGGACTAGAGTGGATGGAGTGGAACGCACCATATAGTAGTCGGGATAATCCTATCATTGAAATATGGTATCAAGAAGCTGAGCAGAACAAGGACCCGTTTACTTTTGTTTTAGAAGGATCACTGAAAGATGAACCCGGAACCAGCTTCAGGTATTTTGGCGGAAATCAGATTGTCCTGGGCGGAATTATTGAAAATGCTGCACAAATGAATATCGATGAATTTTCCTCAAAATATCTGTTTGACCCTCTTGGGGTTGACTCCTTTGACTGGGCAGTAAGATTCGAGGGTGGTGTGATTGAGGCAGCCGGCGGTATAAAAATGACATCGAGAGATATGGTAAAAATCGGGGTAGCATATCTTAATAATGGAGTCTGGAACGGGAAACAGATTATTTCCGAGCAATGGGTGGAGAAAAGCGCAACGCCATTTGCAGGCAACAAAGGGATTGACGTCCCGGGTACGGACAAGAAGGATGTTGGCTATGCCTATTCATGGTGGACCAAAACATTTTCCGATTCAGGTAAAGTAATTAAAATGTATTATGCCGCGGGTTGGGGAGGACAACATATTATGGTCTTTCCGGATTTAAACGCGGTTGTTGTTACTACCGGTGGCACGTACACTTCCACCGTAAAGATATTTACGCTTCTTGAAAAATATATTATACCTGCTTTTAATTAGGTTATGAATAAATCAGTAATTCAAGGAAATATCTCTAAGTGGCGTCAGCATTCTTTCCTCTTAATCATCAGCGCGATATTAGTACTTTCAATACTGGTCGGATGCGGCCCTTCAACTGAGGATCTCGAAGCGGTTGACTATACACCGCTGATGAGCGATGACTGGAAGGTGTCGACGCCCGAAGCGCAGGGGCTGGATCCGATGTTGGTGGCTGAGATGTATTACCATGCGGCAGAACTGGAGACTATCTACGGGCTGCTGGTTATTAAGAACGGCCACCTGGTTGCTGAAAAGTACTTCAATGAAGCTTCGGTTGATGAGTTATCCAAACGGGCATCGGTGACGAAGAGCTACACCTCGGCGCTGGTCGGTATTGCGCTGGAGCAGGGCTATCTTTCAAGCCTGGAGCAGAAAATGCTCGATTTCTTTCCAGATGTCGCCAATCAGATAACCGACCCGAGAAAGGAGCAGATCACCATCCGGGAAATGCTACAAATGCGCGCCGGCTATCCCTGGGAGGAGACCGATGCTGCTCTCTGGGATGCCCTTTGGTCAGGCGAGTATCTTAGTGACATCGTTAATATCCCTCTCACCGCTGATCCGGGGACCGCGTTCCAGTATAGCAATCTTACATCTCATTGGCTGGGGATTATTGTGGCAAGGGCTGCTGGTACGGATCTGAAGTCTTTCGGCGAGGAGCATCTGTTTTCGCCGATTGGCGTGGAGGTCGGCGACGATTGGAACCGGGACCTGGATGGCTATTACATTGGCTGCGGGGATATCCAGTTTACAGCCCGTGATATGGCCAAGTTCGGCCTGCTGTATCTCAACGGTGGCAAATATGAGGGGAAGCAGATCATCTCGACCGATTGGGTGCAAGATTCCCTTCAAACCTATTCGGAGAAAGCCTGGGACAACATAGGCCACTTACGCAATATCGGGTATGGCTATCAGTGGTGGTCTGCCAAGGTAGGGAAACATGATATAAATTTCGCTTGGGGGCACGGAGGAAATTTGATAGTCCTGGTGGATGAGCCCGACATGGTTATCGTTGTCACCGCGGATTCTTTTTACGGTAAGGAGGCTCATTGGGATTCATGGAAATACGAAAAAGCGAACATTAACCTGGTAAGCGAGTTCATCAACTCTTTACCGAGTGAGTGACGAGCAAGTATAGCGATGTTCCAGCTTGCCAGGCACCATTAATGATATCCACCTTAAGAGGTCTTCCCCATAAGCCTCTTCAGTTTTTCAACCGCCGGCGGCAGTACCTCCCTGATAGCCTCGTCGAAGCGCAGGTGGGTATGCCCGTCAAAAGGCGTCTCGCCCTGATTGATGATTACCAGCTTCGCTCCCGCCTGTAACGCTACCCTGGGCATATCCGCCGCCGGAGTAACCACCAGACTGGAGCCGACGACGATAAAAAGGTCGCATTTCTGCGAATGTTCGTAGGACTCGGTCAGGTCCTTGACCGGCAGCGACTGGCCGAAGTTGACGACGGTTGAAACCAGTTTACCGCCGCAGAGTGGACACTCTCGCTCTCCCTCGATTCTGTCCATTTTGAAATCGCACTTGTCGCAGCGAACCTTGGTGAGATTGCCGTGAAGTTCCGCAAGCAGTTCCGGCTTGATACCAGATTTCAGATGGAGGTTGTCCACATTCTGGGAGATGAGAAAGGCCAGCTTGCCGAGATTCTGAAGCTCGGTAATGGCGATATGCCCGGTGTTGGGTTCAACCCCGGACCATTCCTGCGGTGGGGTCGAAAGTCCCTTGTCCCGCCGCGTCCAGAGCCCGTCCGGTCCGCGAAAGTCGCGCAGGCCCGACTCGGTGCTGATACCGGCGCCGGTGAACACGACCAGGTATTTCGATTCATGCATCCACTGCGCCAGGGTATCGATTCGCTTATCTAAATCCGATAACATTTGATTTTACCACCTTCTATTTCAGCTGCTTGAGTGCCTGACGGAACATAGCACGGTGATGTTTCTCCCTCTCAAAGGCTATCCGGAAAGATTCCGCCGCCTCGATTCTCCCCTCTTTCTCCGCTTCCTCGATAAACTTCGGATACATGGAAACGATTTCAAGGCTTTCAGCCTCGGCTGCTTCTCTGAGATTTTCTCTGGTCGTCTTAACGACGCCGATGGCATTGAGGTGACTCAGGGCATGTACTATCTCAGCACCAGCCGCTTCCCGAAAAAGCTGGGCTATCTCCATAAACCCCTCGTCTATGGCCCGATGAGCGTAGGCAAGGTATTCAATATTGGTCTGGCTCTCATTAGCAAAAGCGACTTTCAGGTTTTCATCTGTTTGCGACATCAGACACCTCCTGAACGCTTATAGATGTTATGTCAACTATATCTGTCCTCCACACATCCTGGGCTCAAATGAAGAGACTGCCAACCTGATATATTAAAGTTGCTGCCGTCCATCCCAGTACCAGTGTATAAATAATTGTGAAACATGTCCACTTCCATGAGTTGGTCTCTCTCCTTACAATACCGAGGGTAGCCACACAGGGAATGTAGAGCAGCACCATGACCATGAAAGCGAAGGCAATCAGGGGCGTCCAGCCGAGTTCCATACCGATGACCTGTCCCAAGCCTCCGGCTCCTTCGGCCCCGGCAAAGAGTGTGCCGAAAGTACCGACCACGGTCTCCTTGGCCAGGACACCAAATATCAGGGCTACCGCCGCCTGCCACTGACCAAATCCGGCCGGACTGAATACGGGCGCCAGCGCTCTGCCGATATACTCCAGGGTACCGAAGTAGTCCAGAAACCAGATAAACACAACGACGACGAAGATAATGGTGCCGGCCCGCGACAGGAAGGCCCAGCCACGCTCCCAGGTATGCGCCAGCACCCCGGTAACCGTGGGCAGCCGGTAAGGGGGTAATTCCATAACAAAGTGCCCGCTTTCGCCGGAAACCAGCTTCTTCCGGAAAAGCCAAGCCAGGAGTATCGCCATGATAACCCCGATAGCGTACATGGAAAAGACCACCAGGCCCTGGTTAGCGGTGAAAAAGGCGGCGGCAAACAGGGCGTAGATAGGCAGCCTGGCACCGCAGGACATCAGAGGCGTAACCAGAATAGTAACCAGCCTGTCTTTGGGGTTTTCGATGGTGCGGGTAGCCATGATGGCCGCCACGCTGCAGCCAAATCCGAGCATAAAGGTGACGAAGGAACGCCCGTGCAGTCCGATTCTATGCATCAGGCGGTCCATGACGAAAGCTGCCCGCGCCAGGTAGCCGCTGTCCTCCAGAATAGACAGGGCAATATAAAGCAAGAAAATTACCGGTATGAAAGCCAGTACCGCACCGACGCCGCCCAGGATACCATCGGCAACGAGCGAGCTCAACCAGGTTGGTGATATCCCCGAAGCCTGCCTGGCCAGCCAGTCGAATCCGGCGTTTATCCCGTCGGTCAGGGGTAGGGATACGGTAAAAGCAAGCTGAAAAATCCCGTATAGCACCACCAGGAAGATGGGAATACCCAGCCAGCGGTTCAGCATCAGCCGGTCTATCACGTCTGTAGCGGTCTGTTTTTCGACGACCGGCTTCTTGAGGACATCCTGTATCAGACCACTGATAAAGCCATACCTGGCATTGGCAATCAGCGTTTCGGCATCGTCGCCGTGCACCTTTCGTAAATGGGCCAGACTCTCGTCTTTAACACGAACTATATCCCGGCTGTCCATGCTACTGTTTCCCGATTTTATCGATAATCTGCCGATCCTCTTCGAGCAGCTTTATGGCCAGCCACCGTGGAGAGTAGTCTCCAGCAAGCGAATTATCGGCCAGGAGCCTCTCCAGCTTACTAATTTCCGCCTCAACGTCATGGCCATACTGCATACGTATCCCGCTCACTTCCCGACAGCCCTCGACAAGATCAACGATAGTGTCCAGCAGTTCCTGAGTCCCCTGGTCACGTGCCGCCACCATGGGTACAACCGGAGCCCCCAGAAGACGAGAGAGCTCATTTACGTTGATTCCATACTCTCTTGATTCGGCCACATCCATCATATTGAGGGCGACGACCAAGTTCGCCTTCATTTCCAGAAGCTGCACGGCGAGGTAGAGGTTTCTTTCCAGATTGGAGGCGTCAACAACGTCAACCACGACATCGGGTTTGCCATCGATAACAAAGTCACGCGCAATAACCTCGTCCATGGAGTAGGCGGTCAGGCTATAGACACCGGGCAGGTCAACCACTTTAATGCTGTAGCCCTTATATTTACAGCTGCCTTCCTTTTTCTCCACCGTAACCCCCGGCCAGTTGCCCACGTGCTGCCTGGCACCGGTCAGGTTGTTAAAGACGGTGCTCTTGCCGGAATTCGGGTTTCCCGCCAGAGCAATTGTTATCTGCTTCTTCACTTGTCCTGTCCCTCACCGGCGACGACCATTATTTTACTGGCGACACCGTGTCCCAGCGCCAGTCTGGAACCCCGGATATCAAGCACTACCTGGCCGGGTCTGCCGCTGCTGATTACCCTGACCTTGACTCCCGCGATAAGCCCCAGGTCAGCCAGCCTTCGCTGCAAGCCCCAGCCAGCTCTGACAGCCGCCACCGCCACCGTATCACCCGATGAAGCCATGCTCAAGGGCATCATTTCACTCCTCCGGTAAACCACCTCAACCTGAATATCGGCAGCTTCTTCCTTACGCAGGGCCAGGTCATATCCCCTGACCTTTATTTCCACGGGATCACCCAAAGGCGCAACTCTCGTGACCTCAACCTCAGAACCGGCCACCACCCCCATATCAAGAAGTCGACGTCGAATCGCTCCACTACCGCCCACCTTAATGATTTTACCCTTCTCCAGAGTCTCCATTTCACCAAGCGTCTTGATGGCCATAGGTAACAATTCTCCACATACATTATAACAGGACCAGTAGCTAAAAGTCAAGGGTATCCTAATAATATTATTAGAGTATCCTATATTTATACTTGACATATCCTAATTTTTACGCTAAAATTGTAACAGATGGATAGGAATCAGCTTAATGGACACATAAAATGAGCCAGAGAACGGTAGAAGAATATCTGGAAACAATCGGTGCTCTCGAAGAACATGAAAGCCCGGTCAGCACCACTTCAATTGCACAGATTATGGGGCTGTCCCTGGCCTCGGTAAGCGAGATGGTCCGCCGCCTATCAGAGAAAGGACTGGTCGAATACACCCCCTACGGCGGGGCCAAACTGACCGATGAAGGCAGGAAACGTTTCCTGAGACTGACCCGCCGACACCGCCTCTGGGAGGTATTTCTCAACAAATACCTCGGCATCGGATGGGAGGATGTCTACCAGCACGCCTGCAATCTGGAACATGCCACCACCGACCTCGTGGCGCAGAAGCTGGCGGCATTTCTAGATAATCCAGAGGTCTGCCCTCACGGTAGACCTATCCCCAGCAGCAATCTAAAAAGACCAAACGGTTCCGGTATCCCGCTGTCCAAACTGGAGGTCGGGCAGTCCGCCACGATGCTCAGCGTTATCAACGAGCACAATACCGAATACCTGCGCTATCTTACCGGCCTGGGGCTTACACTGGGCGCTACAGTAAAGGTCACGGAAAGAGCGCCATACGATGGTACGCTGACAATCGAAGTCAATAATGCCACCAAAGCCATCGGCAGAGATGCAGCATCCCAGGTTATGGTAAAACCACTTTCAGACCACAAGTAGCCCGGGACTGAGTTTTCCTCGCCAGTACCATTTATAATATAATTAGCTACCTTTCTGAAACAGATTATGGCAGTCAAGATAGTCACGGACAGCAGTTCGGATATCCCGCCCGAGGTAGCGCAGGAACTGGACATCACGGTAATACCTCTGTATATTCACTTCGGCGACAAAGCGTATCGCGACGGCATTGACATCAACGCCGACCAGTTTTATGAGAAATTAGCCCACAGTCGCAGACTTCCCAAGACTTCCACTCCCTCCCCTGGTGATTTTGCCAGTATCTATGAGCGTCTGGCTACTGAGACCGACAGTATCCTCTCCATCCATCTCTCCCCCCGCTATAGCAGTGCCATTGATTCGGCCATCGTAGCCCAGGACTACGTAACAATGGGATGCAAGGTGGAAGTTGTCGACACCAAATCGGTTTCCATGGGATGTGGATTCGTGGTTATGGCAGCCGCCAGGGAAGCGAGAGCCGGGGCCAGCCTTGAGCAGGTAATGCAAACCGTAAACAGGTCTATAATGCGTACCCATATCGTTGGTATGATTACCGACATTAACTATCTGCTCGGGGGCAGGAGGCTATCATTACCGGGAGCCCATCTTTTTCTCGGGAAGCTGGGAACAGTGCTCCGCTTAAAACTGGTCGGCGAGATTTACGAGGCCGGCAGGGTGCGCGGTCGTGGTATGTACTTCAAAGAAGAGAAAGCCCTGGAAAAACTGCAAATATGCGTTACCGAGTATCAATCAGTCGAAGAGATAGCTATCTTATACGCTAAAAAGCCCGAATGGGCCCGGAATATCGCCGACCGCATGACTGCCGCATTCCCCGGGAGGACAATACACACCGCCAGGCTGGGCTGCGCCACCGGCGTGCACGGTGGACCCAAAGCCATGGCTATTGCCTTTATCGCTGGAGAAGATTAACGGCAGACGGAGAGTATTCAAAGCAATTTTACCACACTGCCCCGAATTATTTTGTTCATTCAGTCAAAAAAATCTTGACAAATACCTATTATATGTATTACTATACCCAGAAAATCTATGCATATAATATTGCATCTGCTGTAGCATAAAATTCTGGCAAGGAGGCAGATCTTATAAACCCCAACACATATTCCCGAAAGGTAAAATCCTACGTAGCAGTCACTTAAAATAGCCATGGAGGGACGAAAATGGCCGTACAGATAGTTAGCAGAACAGTAAGCAGGACCAAACGAGAACTGGGAGAGAGGGTGTTGGGTAGAGCCCTGGGACTTCTGGGCAACAATCCGGACGGAAACGCCAAGTACTTCATTATGGGCATCAATCGTATTGCCAGTGGTGAGCGGGGAGAAATGGTCAGGAACTGGGTTCAACACTGGCTCAGCGAGGGTGAACCAGGGCGTGAATTCCTAGGCAAAATTGCGAAAAACGTTCATGTGAATGTACGCCGCCGCTTTATCGCGCGTATGTTCGTGAGCCTGTTCTTCCGCGACCGAGCCACTATCGAGCGCTGCAATCAGCAGTACGGCGTAAGTCCTCCGCAGTGTATGGTTATCTCCCCGACGATGAGATGTAACTACAGCTGCCAGGGCTGCTACGCTGCCAGCTACGAACGCAAGGACGATTTGCCTCCCGAGGTATTCGAACGTCTGCTACGCGAGGCCGAGGACATGGGTATCAGGTTCTTCATCCTAGTGGGTGGGGAGCCTTTTATTTACCCCAACCTGCTAGAACTGCTGGGCAGGCACAGCCAGTCCTTCTTCCAGATATATACTAACGGCTATTACATCAACAAATCCGTTGCCAGGAGACTAGTAAAGCTGGGTAACATCGCACCCATGATAAGCGTTAACGGCCCCGAAGAATTCACAGACGCTTCACGAGTAGAGGGCTCCTTCAAAGCTGTCGAAAGCGCCATGGACAACCTGCGGGAGGCCGGCTGCATCTTCGGTTTCTCAACCCTAGCAACAAGCCTCAATGCCGACGCTCTCTGTACGGATGAATGGATGGACTTTCTCGTTAAAAAGGGCGCCCTCTACGGGTGGATATTCCTCTATATGCCGGTAGGGCGTGACCCGGATACGAGCCTGATGCCGACGCCGGAGCAGCGCGACAATTTACGAACTTTTGTACAGAGGATAAGAAAGACGAAGCCAATCATACCCATCGACTTCTGGAATGACGGTCCCATGGCTGGAAGCTGCCTTGCCGGAGGCAGGCATTATTTCCATATCAACCACCGTGGTGATGTGGAGCCATGTATTTTCTGCCACTTCAGCACGCATAATATCCATGAATGCAGTATCGGCGACGTGCTCAAATCGCCATTCTTCCAGGCCATCCGGGAGAAACAGCCTCTTTCCCATAATACTCTGCTTCCCTGCCCGCTAATCGACCACCCGGACACCATCTGGAACCTGATACAGGAGTACGGCGCTCACGCCACGCACGAGGGTGCCGAGACGATGTTCACCACCCTGGGGCAAGAGGTTAGAGAATACGGCGAAAAGGTCCGCCAGAAAATGAACGACGCCTGGGACAACGAAGGTTACAGCAAATGGGCGCCGGCCTGGGCCAGGTTATGCGGATTTCCGCCAGAGCGGCTAGAAGCCCGCCGCCAGGAGTACGAGAGGTCAAGGGGCAGAGAGCCGTAGGTAGAGGCCCAGGGAGGGGATTGTAATGCCGAAGGTCGCTGTTGTTGCTGACGGCACTCATTGCCTGCCCTCCAACCTTGTCAAAGAATACGATATACACGTTGCCCACGCCAGCATAGTAATCGACGGTAAATCCTACCGCGATACCGAACTCACCAATGACGATTTCTGGAAGCTGTTTTACCAGGCAAACGGCAGGGTTACCTCCAGCGCTGCCGGCATCGGGGAATTTTATACTATCTTCGACAGTTTAGCGGAGTCAACAGATAGTATTGTCTGCATTGTCGTCTCAAAAGAGCTTAGCGGAACCTATGAATTTGCCGTTCAAGCTGCGGAAAAAGTCAGGAAGGAACACGCCAAGCTCCGTATCGAGATAATAGATAGTAAGACCTCGGCCGGAGCTATGGGTTTCGTCGTTCTGGAAACCGCTCGTGCCGCCAAACAGGGTAAAAAACTGGATGAAGTCGTCAGGGTGGCGCAGAATGTTGTGCTCAGAGTGAAGCTGGTATTGGGTCTGGACACCCTCAAATACCTCATAAGGGGCGGGCGAGCCCCGAAAACCGGCTACATCGGGGAATTAATACAGGTGAAACCAATTATCGGCTCGGTTAGTGGAAGGGGCGTGGTGGAGCTGCTGGGCAAAGTAAGGGGCAAAAACAGACTCCTACTCAAGCTGGCCGAACTGGTTAAAGAGAATACGGATACCGGTAAACCGGTAAATATAATGGTGCATTACACAGACGGTATAGCGGCCGGTGAGGAGCTAAAGGATATTGTCACTACCCGAGTAAAATGCGGCGAGGTCTACCTGACACCGCTAACACCCGCCATGTGCAGCCACCTCGGGCCCGTGGTGGCGGTAGCTTTTTATTCCTGAAAAATTACTGTCCCCTTTACCACACCCCCGGTACTAAAGCCCTGCGCTCTGGTGGATAATCGGGGAAGTTCTGCTGGTACCAGGCATGGTGGGCCCTGGCCCGCGGTAAAAGATTGGCCACCGTCCAGAAAGCAAAGGCAAGTCCGGGCAGAGACCAAGTGGCTACCGCCCAGCCGATCCAGATGGTAATCTCTCCGAGATAGTTGGGGCAGGACACCCACCGGTACAGCCGACCGTAAGCTATCTTATACCCGGACTCCCCATCCCGGCGTAGACCGCGCAGTACCAGGTCGGACTGCCGGTTAATGACAAAACCCGTGATAAAAAGCACCAGTCCGATGATAAACCGCGGGTCAGCCAGCCATTCGACGGCATAACCTCCGGAGAAATTGAAGATATAACGACCGTTGAGATAGCCGTTCATCACGTTGAAAATAATCCCGAAGCTCATGACCACCAGCGGTATTCGTTTGTTAATGCCGCGCAGACCGAGGGGATAAATGAAGGCCCGGTGCAGGTAATGCGCCTCCCACAGACCGAGAAAGACCAGCGCGGTAACTGTAACGGTACTGTCATCGAGCAAGAAGAACACGGCGAAGACAACCGGGGCCGGCGCCTCCATGATAACCCAGCCCATTCTGTTACCAATCGTGTGACCCCACCCGCCGCTTTGATGACGTCCATACGGGGCTGCCATGAAAAAAAGCGCTACAAAGACCGCTACCGCCAGCACGAACCAGGCCACGAGCAGGCCGTTAAAAACAGTCAGTTCGCTCACGGGGACTCCCCGGTTTCCACTACCCTGGAGCCCTCAAGCTGCCCGTTCTCTTCGAACCAGCGCAGGGTGTCAACCAGTGATT
>Ga0209427_10001000_pt1 | contig 31800 bp, 33 predicted proteins | sample DeeMarSWOR136_30_FD_187465 | JGI IMG/M metagenome (GOLD analysis project Ga0209427, IMG submission 187465) | Marine sediment microbial communities from White Oak River estuary, North Carolina - WOR-1-36_30 (SPAdes) (version 2) | ecosystem: Environmental > Aquatic > Marine > Intertidal zone >...
GTGTTTGTTTGTCTTCCGGTCTTCTTCGATAATGGTCCGGATAAAATCGAAGGTGGTTTTGGTGTCGTCTTCCACAGTCTTGTCCATGGTCCTCACTCCATACTTCGCGATGACTTCAAAAAGACCCGCATTTCAGCCGCCCGCTGGGCACAATTTTTCAGCGGCCGGGGAAATTCAAGCTGGGAACCCTTCTCAACCAAGGTGATGAATTTATCCAAGTCCAGGCCTGAGACTCTGGCTGTCAGGGCCACCCGCAGCGGATGGTAAAGATCCTTTCCCTTACAGCCCGTTTCCTGCTTTATGTCCTTGGTGATTCGAGAAAACTGATCGTAGTCAAAACTGTCAAGCTGGCTTATCTTTTCTCCGAAAGATTCGATCACTCTGGAAGCACACTCGGTTTTCAGAGCCTTTTTTGACTCCTCGTCCATATCCGAAGGAGAAAAATCAAAGAGCAAGGCCATCTGATCTGGGAGGTCTGAGAATTTATCCACTCGCTCGAGCAAGATGGCCACCGCCTCCTCGAGCCAGGCCCAGTGATCATCTGACATGTCCTCGGGGAGCAGATTTTTCTTCTTTAAGTGCGGGTAGCCCATTTCTGCTTTTTGGTGCGAAGGAAGCTCCTTCATATGCTGGCGGTTGATCCAGAAGAGTTTCTCATAGTCGAATATTGCCGATGAACGGCTGACTTTTTCGAGGTCGAAAAGCTCAATCAGTTCTTCTTTGGCCAAAATCTCCCGCTCTTCTGGGGGCGCCCAACCTAAGAGAGCCAGGTAGTTAAACAAGGCTTCGGGAAGAATCCCCAGCTTTTCGAATTGGTCAACGGCCGTAGCTCCGTGGCGCTTGCTCAGACGGGTGTTGTCCTGTCCCATGACCATCGCCAGATGGGCAAATTGAGGAGGATGAAAACCGAGGGATTCGTAGGCCAGGATTTGGCGCGGCGTGTTGGAGATGTGGTCTTCGCCCCGGATGACGTGAGAGATAGCCATCAAGTGATCGTCGATGACGACAGCATAATTGTAGGCCGGGAGACCGTTGGAGCGGACGAGCACGGGATCGCCGGTGAGCTTCAGGTCAAAGGTTAATCTTCCCCGCACGAGATCGTTGTAACGGAGCTCCCCACCACCCGGTGTTTTCAGCCGGACGACAGCTGGCTCACCCTCACGGACTCTACAGGTGGCTTCGTCTCGAGGAATATCCCTGCATTTCTTGCTGTAGACGGGCATCTCACCGGCCGCCATGGCCCTTTTCCTCTCGTCCTCGAGCTCTTGAGGCGAACAGAAGCAGTAATAGGCCTTTCCCTCCTCCAGCAACTGCTGGGCATATCTTTGGTATGTGTCAAGGCGGAGGGACTGCCGGTAAGGACCGTAGGGGCCGCCAGTATCTGGCCCCTCATCCCAGTCCAACCCCAGCCAACGAAGGTCTTGCTTAAGGCGCTCCTCGTATTCCTCGGCCGACCTTTCGATATCTGTATCCTCAACCCTCAGGATAAACGTGCCTTTTTTTTGGCGGGAGTAGAGCCAGTTAAAAAGAGCTGTCCTGGCATTCCCGACATGGAGATAGCCAGTGGGACTGGGGGCAAAACGGACTCGGACTTTTTCCATCAGGCACATATTAGTATCGATAAAAAAGGGAGTCAAGCCGTCAATGGGATTCCTGGATGGAATCGGCAGCACTGAAATTGTGTCTAATTAAGTGTTATAAGAATGGAATCAAGGAAACTCAATCTTTATGAAAATTCTGAAGGACAAGCCGCGATGAGAATGCAACTTTTTTCGCCTGGCCTACGTATATATTATGTCATTCGAAAGAAGAAAAATGATAAAGGAGGTTAAGATGAAGTTAAGAATAAAAGCTGCAATTCTCCTGACCGCCGCTCTGCTAACTTTTGCCGGATTCAGTCTGATCGCCTCATCTGGCGCCGACGATATCGTCAAAGTTGGACACAAGGCAGGCTATGAAATCATTGCCAATTACGTGGCCAAAGCCAATGCGGCTTCTCATCATTCCTTCTGAGGTAAAAAACTGTGAGTCAAGGAATGATGAGCACAATCATCAAAACTTTGGTGTGGTGGCTCTTAGAAAAGGGGAGCCTTCGACTCTCCATCTCTGCAGGCAGATTAAGCCTTAGCCCTCAACCCATATCTAACCACTAAGAGGCTGCAGTTACTTCCCGTGCGGACAAAAACTGCAGCCTCTTTTTTTATCCGCTCTTCGTGAGCTAACCTTATTCAAATCCCCTTCAAGCTCCTTATTTCCTGGGATCTTTTCCCTTTATTGTTAATTGAAGGAGACTGGTGCATTTTTCACAAATCTTTGCTATTCCTGCTTGGGCAGGAATGACGGGAGGAAAGGGGTGGTGGCCCCTTTTTGCAGGGCCTATGGCACCTTGATCAGCACTTGGGCCAACACGGCTATGGCTTTCCCTTTTCCGATGAGCCCGATTCCCTCTGAGGTTTTGGCTTTGATGCCTAAGTCTTCTTCTCCGATCCCGAGGAGCGGACAGAGAGCCTGCTTCATCTGGGGAATAAAAGGAGCCAGTCTTGGGTTTTCGGCGATGATAACCGTATCGATGTTAATAATCTCAATATTCCTTTCGCCCAGGCTCCCCATCGTCCTTTCCAACAGCTTGGTGCTCCGGATGTTTTTGTACTCAGGATCCGTATCGGGAAACATCTGTCCGATATCCCTCATTCCGGCCACCCCCAACAGACCGTCGATGACCGCATGAATCAAGCAATCTCCGTCTGAATGACCCACCAATCCTCGGGAGAACGGAATCTCAACCCCCCCTAAATAAAGAGGTCTTCCTCCCTCCAGCCTGTGGATATCAAAGCCAAGCCCAGCTTTAATCCGCAACGAGTGACTCCGCTATCTGGATATCCTCGGGACTGGTAATCTTGATGTTACGGGTATCTCCCTCGACGACATATACCTCCTTCCCCAGCCTTTCAACCAACGAAGCCTCATCCGTCCCGTAGAAATTGTCCTTCTTAGCCTGAGTCAAAGCTTCCTCAAGAATATCATACGAGAAACCCTGAGGTGTCTGGATTCTGAGGAGCGCTTTTCGATCGAGAGTCCGGAGGACCTTTTCTTCTTTGATATGTTTTATTGTATCTTCGAAGGGAATCCCGGGGATAGCTGCCCCGTTTTTTTCGGCGGCCTCGATGACGCGAGTGATCAGGTCTTTCCCCACCAAGGGTCTCACCCCGTCATGAACGAGGACGATCGTATTTTTCCTGGGGACAACCTGGTTAAACCCGGCCATCACCGAATCCTGCCTCCTCTCCCCTCCATGGACCACGGCGGACAGCTTAGGAAAGCGTCTCATGTACTTTTCCCTTAACCAGTCTTCTTTGACCACCAGGATGATATCTGTCACCTTAACATGGCTATCGAACGTCTCCAACGCCCAATCCAAGACGGGCCTTCCTTTGAGCTTCGCAAACTGTTTGGCGCTCCCGAACCTCTTTCCCTCGCCGGCGGCGGCGATGATGACCGAAACTTTTTTCATCACATCTCCTCGTTATACCGTCCGAAAATCATCTTCCCTACCGTCGTTTGGAGAACAGAGGTCACGGTGATATTGATATTCTGCCCGATCATCTTCCTCGAATTATCGACCACGACCATGGTCCCGTCATCCAGGTAGGCCACTCCTTGATCCTTTTCCTTCCCTTCTTTGAGAATAAAGACCCTTAAGGTCTCCCCGGGAAGAACCACGGGTTTGATGGCATTGGCCAGTTCGTTGATGTTGAGCACCGGTATTCCCTGGAGCTGAGCCACCTTGTTCAGGTTGAAATCATTGGTCACAATCTTGGCATCGAGATGTTTAGCCAGCTCAATCAGCTTCGAGTCCACATCCTTGATTTCAGGAAAATCCATCTCTGAGATGATGGTCGCAACTTGGGATGACTTCTGGAGGCGGTCCAGCACATCCAATCCGCGCCGTCCCCTCTGGCGCTTGATTCCGTCGGCAGAATCCGCTACAAACTGAAGCTCTCTCAAGATGAATTGGGGGATGACCAACGATCCTTCGACAAAGGCCGTATCACAGATGTCGGCGATCCGGCCATCAATGATAACACTCGTATCCAGGATCTTATAGCTCCGACCCACGCTTTTTTCCTGGAAGAACCGGAAAAGATGCGCCGGGTCGAGCCATTCAAACTTCTGAGTGCCGACGAGAAACCCGATATAGGGCATGATGATCAGGAAAAAGATGCGGATGAATGTCGTCGTCGGATTATCTTGGGCTATGGTCTGATAAACCGTCCCCAGCCCCCAGCCCAGGAGGACACCGGCAAAGGTTCCAACGGTCGAGCTCCAGATGATTTTAAACTGGCTTTTCCGGATCCGTGTTTCCAGGTAGATAATGATGATGCTGAGAACAAAACCCACGATCGCCCCCTGATAGCGAGCCAGGTTAAAGGGAGAGAAAAAATACCCGGCCATGGTGATCAGGACGATCACGATAAACCTTAAAATAAAAATGCCCATGATATGAATACCTAAAATATGATATTAATGACTTCTTTAATATTTTTGACTCCGTTGAGCTGGACATCCGGAATGTCTTCCTTCTCCAGAAGGGAAATATTTCCCTCAGGCAGCAGGATTCGCTTAAACCCCAAAGAGTGAGCCTCCTTCAGTCGAGCTAAAACATGGCTTACGGAGCGGATCTCACCGCTTAATCCAACCTCTCCGAAAACAGTCAAGTCTGCGGGAATCGCTCTGTTTTTTAGGCAAGAGACCACAGCTAAAATAACGCCCAAATCCGAGGCTGGCTCATCGATCACCAGCCCGCCGGCGACGTTGAGATAGATATCCTGTCCTGAAAAGCTGAAACCCAGCTTCCTTTCCGCGATGGCCAAGAGCATGGAAGCCCGAAAATGGTCGATACCGATCGTCATCCTTCTCGGATTCCCGGCAAAAAGAGTCGGGGAGACCAGCGCCTGAACCTCGGCCAGGAGAGGCCTGGACCCTTTGATCGTACAGATGACCACACTCCCCGCTTCCTCGACCGGCCTCTCTTTCAGGAAAAAAGCAGACGGATTCGCAATGGCCTGCAGCCCTTGAGTCCCCATCTCAAAAATAGCCAGCTCGGAGACAGGGCCGAACCTGTTCTTCAAGGCTCTCAGCACCCGGTGGGCATGATCCCGCTCACCTTCAAAATACAGGACAACATCCACCATGTGTTCCAAGGACTTGGGACCGGCCAGTGATCCCTCCTTGGTGATGTGCCCGATCAGGAAAGAACTGACCTCATTTTTCTTAGCGAAGCGGAAGACCTGGTTGGCCACTTCCCGAACCTGGCTGATTGTTCCCGGGCTGGAAGAAAGTTTAGATGAAAAGACCGTCTGGATAGAATCCAAGACGAAGACTTGGGGCGACAACTTCTCGGCCTGGGCGATGATCCTTTCCATGTTGGTCTCAGCCAGAAGGTATAGATGGCCGTTTTTAAGACCAAGCCTCTCACCTCGGATTTTGATCTGTTCTAAGGATTCTTCTCCAGAGACATAAAGCACTTTTTTGTTTTGACTGGAAAAGTCGCGGCTGATCTGGAGAAGCAGTGTGGATTTTCCAATTCCAGGTTCTCCTCCGATTAAAACTAGAGACCCGAGAACAGCGCCTCCGCCCAGGACGCGATTTATTTCTTCGATCTTTGTTTTCACCCGTTCCTTCCTCGCCTCTCTGATCTCATCATAAAGAAGAGGTTCGGAAGGGGGGAAGGCATATTCGGCCTTGACGTCCTCTTCGACTTCCTCGATCAGCGTGTTCCACTCTCCGCAGGTTGGGCATCTTCCCAGCCATTTCGGGGAATTGAACCCGCAATTCTGACAGATAAAGGTTGTTTTCTGGGTCATGAAATACTTAAACCAAAACCGAAAAATACTTCTCTCTGGGGAGCAAGGGTAAAGTCCTCAATCCCGAGAAGGAGATACAGGTATCTTGAAACCTCATACCGCGTCCAGAGCCTCATCCGAGGCCTTGGCCGACGGTTAAAATCATAACTCTCAAAGCTGATCATGAACCGATCCTGAAAAACATAATAATCCACGGCCGCCCCGAACTTGCTTTCCATGATGCCTGCCCTGGGAGAAAAGGGCCCCCAGCGTACACCACCCTGAGCAGAATAGGTGAATTTATCGAGCCCCGGGTCGTGGATAATCTGGCCCAACAGATATTTATCCTCCATCGGCCAAAGCTGAAAAGTCAAGATCGACCTCAGAAGCTCGCTCTCCCCAAGATAATCGGTGCGCAAGCCCAATCCCAATCGGAGCTTCGAGAGCGGATGAAGGATCCTTTGGGCTTCGTCCATGGTGTCTCGAGCCTCTTCGAAGAGTTGCGGCTCGTTAATCATCTTTCCCAAAGAGCCTTCGCCTTTGTTAATCTTCTCTAAAGATTCATTCAAGAGAGTCAAAGACTCTTCAATTTTTTCAATCAACTCCTTTATGCCTTCCAGGTTAATCTTGATATTCTCTCTGTTCTCTCCGACTGTCTCCCTCACAAGAGAGATCAGCTCTTCTAAATTCTTAGACACCTCACCCACTTTCTGATCAAAGGTTTCGATCGCTCTCGAGGTTGTCTGGAGGCTCCGGTCGAGATCATCCTTGCTGTTCCCGACCAGTTCTTTTAAATCAGCCGACAAGGAAGACAGATTCTGGAGTGTTTCTTTAAAGTGGCTGCCTGAGTCTCCCCCCACTATCTGGTTTAAACTCTCAGCCGTTTGTTGAATCTGACTGCCGATAGAGGCCAGCAGAGTTCCCATCTGTTCGAAACTCACTGAAGGGACAGCATCCATTGTCTCCCCTGGTTGGTAGAAATCCATCGCCTCACTCGGTCGGATTTCAACGTATTTTTCCCCGAGCAGGCCCAAGGCCGCCAGGGTTGCTTTCGAGCCTCGCGGGATTTCCACTCCCGGATTGATGCTCATCACGACTTGAGCCCGCCCCTTCTCCAGGCGAATATCCTTGACAAACCCCGCCCTAACTCCTGCTATCCGGATCACCGCAGACTTTTCCAGGCCGGCCACTGATTCAAAATTGGCATACAGAGGATACCCTTCTTTTCGGAACAGGTCAGAGAGGTCGCCAACAAAGAAGATGAACAGGGCCAGGACAAGCAGCGTTCCGGCCGCGAATATTCCGATCTTAAATTCCCTTCTCATTGTTTATCCTGCTCCTGCCTTTCCTGAGTATTATCCCTCATCAACAGCATTGTTCTATAGGGCCTTCTGCCCGGCCATGGATGAATTGCTGGACCACCGGGTTCGAGGTCTGTCTAATCTCTTCTGGAGTCCCAGTCTCGATGATTTCTCCCTCATAGAGCATGGCGATTCTATCTGCAACTTTGTAGGCGCTCACCATGTCGTGGGTTATGACCACTGAGGTCACTCCCAGCTCCTTCTTCATCATGATAATCAACTCATTTATCCCATCGGCCCGGATCGGGTCGATTCCGGTGGACGGTTCATCGTACAGGATGATTTCGGGTTTATAGGCAATCGCCCGGGCCAGGCCGACTCTTTTTTTCATCCCTCCGCTCAGCTCATAGGGCATCACATTCTCTACATCCCTCAGCCCCACCTTGGCCAAGCTGTCTTTAATCAAGACTTTGATTTCTTGAGATGAATAATTTGTGTACCTCTCTAGACCGAAACCCACATTCTGAGCCACAGTCAATGAGTCAAACAAGGCCGCCCCCTGGAAAAGCATTCCGAATTTCCGAGTGGTCCGGTGGATCTCACGCTCATTCAGCCGGGTGATTTCAACGCCGTCGACGTAGATCTCTCCTCGATCCGGCTTGATCAACCCGATCAAGTGTTTGATCAGGACACTCTTTCCTGAACCGCTCCGGCCGATAATGACCATGGTTTCTCCACGTTCTACATCCAGGTTCACGCCCCGGAGGACCTTTTGGGTCCCGAAGGCTTTGTGGATGCCGATTATCCGTATCATTAGCCTAAAGATGCTGGGAGCAGTTTGCTGAGAAAAAAATTGACGATCAGGATGCTGATGCTGGAGAGGACGGCAGCCCGAGTTGTCGCTCGCCCCACGCCTTCAGCTCCCCCTTTGGCCGTGAGGCCTTGCCAACAGCCGATCAAAGCGATGATGACGCCAAAAACAGCCGCTTTGGAAACACCACTCAGGATATCCCACAGTTCTAAGTACAGCAGAGTATTCTTGACATAAATTGTCCTATTGACTCCCATGGCCACGACATTATAGAGATATCCACCGAGCATGCCGATAAAATCGCCGAACAGAGTGAGACAAGGCAGCATGATAAAACAGGCCATAACCCTGGGGACGACAAGATAACGATTGGGGTCAGCCCCCAGAGTGAACAGCGCATCGACCTGCTCGGTGATCTTCATCGTTCCTATTTCGGCTGCCATGGCTGAGCCCACCCGGCCCGCAACCATCAGCCCGACCAAGATGGGGATGAGCTCCTTGGCCAACCCGAGGGAAATCACAGCCCCACCGTAGGCCTCGGATCCTGGCCCAACATACCTATGGAAGGCGACGTAAGTCTGGAGTCCGTACACCAATCCTCCAAAAGCCGCCGTAAGGGAGACCACGGGGAGGGAGCGGACACCCACCTCCTCGAGCTGTTGGAGAAAGATTTTCTTCTCCCAGGGCCGCCTAAAAATATTCCCGAAACTTTTGAAGGAGAGAAGGGAAAGCTCCCCTAGCTGTTGGAAGAACAAAATAAAAAGAGAAGGCTTAGTTCTAAGGACCATTTTAAGATTCAAAGGAGCGGTATTCCATATCAACAAACCGGGCATACTCACGGATAAAGGCAAGATTAATGCGTCCGGTGGGTCCGTTCCTCTGTTTAGCGATGTTAACCTCAGCCAGGCCTCGCAGGGCCTCGTCATGAGGGTGGTAGATTTCCGGGCGGTAGATGAAGATGACCACATCGGCATCCTGCTCGATGGCCCCAGACTCCCTCAAATCAGAGAGCTGAGGGATCGGCTCCCGCCGACCCTTTTCTGGGGCCCGACTGAGCTGGGAAATCCCGACCACGGGTATCTGGAGCTCCTTCGATAATTCCTTGAGGGAGCGGGAGATAAAAGACATCTCTTGGGTCCTGTTTTCGAACCGGCCTCTCGTCCGCATGAGCTGCATGTAATCGACAAACAACAAGTCCAGATTCTTCTCCAGCTTCAACCGTCTCGCCTTGGCTTTCATTTCCATCATTGTGAGCGCCGGGGTTTCGTCCAGGAAGATTTTGGCTCGAGACAGAGTCTCGGCACTGAGTTTGAGCTTTTCTAGCTCTCTTTCTCCGATGAACCCGGTCCTCACTTTTTTTATATCCAGCTGAGCCTCGGCACAGAGGAGCCGGATGACGATCTGTTCCTTAGCCATCTCTAAAGAGAAAAAGCCCACAGAGTAATCTGTCCTAACTCCGACATAGTGGGAAATATTCAAACCCAGAGCCGTCTTACCCATCGACGGCCTGGCGGCAATCACGATAAACTCTGAATTGTGGAATCCCGAAGTCAACTGATCTAAATCGCGGAATCCTGATGGGACCCCGATGACCGTTTCTTTCCGATCATGAAGAGCGCGAATCATCTCCAAGGTAGAGCCTGTCAGCTTCCCCACGGAGACAAACCCGGGTTTTATCCGTTGCTCGGCCACTTCAACAATCGCTGTTTGCGCCTCGTCCAACAGCTGGTCGGCATCCTCTTTTTGTTCATAACTGGAAGAGATAATTTTAGCCGAGGAGATGATCAAACGTCTCAGGAGAGCTTTTTCCTTGATAATCTGGGTATGATACTCGATATTCAAGCTCCTCGGAACACCATCCATCAAAGAAGACAGGTAGGTGGCCCCTCCCACCTCCTCGAGGAGGCCCGCCTTTTGCAGCTCCTCGCTCAAGCTCAGCACATCGACCGGCAGCCCCTTGTCTACTAAAGTGATGATCTTGTCAATGATTCTCCGGTTGGCATCCCTGTAAAAATCCTCCGGGGTGATGATGGAAAGCACGATGTTCAAATTCTTTTCATTGACCAGGATTCCTCCCAAGACCGTTTTCTCCGCCTCTAGACTGTGAGGAGGAGTCTTCTTGAGAAACATCAAATCGAGATCCATCGTTTTTCCTTTATCTAATCAATGACCAGCTTACTCGGCCTCTTTCTCGTCCGGGGCCTTTTTGTTCTTCTCTTCAGCCCCATCCTCCTCTCTCTCAGAAGGTGTTTCCTGCCAGCCTTGCTCCTCTCCTGTTTTGTCTTCTTCCGGGGCCATGATGACCGTCTCCGCTGTCTCTTCCGCTTTATCCTCTGCTTCTGCTGTCTTTGCCTCCGCCTCCTTTTTTCCCCTATCGGGAGGTTCTTCTTTCTGAACTTCCTCGGTTCCCCCCTCTGTCTTCTCCTTGATGCCTTCCGGTGGTTTCTCTTCCTTGGCTGACGCTTTTTCTTGGGTGATGACTTCTATTCCTACTTCGGCCCGTTCATCATGGAAGACCTTGACGGGTACTGTGTAATTCCCTAAACGCTTGATCGGTTCGTCCAATAAAATCTTCTTCTTGTCGACATCCATCCCCAGTTCTGAAAGGGCTTCTCTGATATCCGCAGGGCTTACAGAACCAAATATGACATCCTTCTCGGCCGTTTTTCTGATAAAGGTCAATCTCGTCTCGTTCAACTTATCGACGAGATCCTGGTGAGTGGCTTTTTCCTGATTGAATTTCTTTCTCAACGCCTGTTGTTCCATTTCGATCATCTTCATATTGGAAGGACTCACTTTGATGGCTAATTTTCTGGGTATCAGGAAATTTCTTCCATAGCCTGCTGCAACATCCACAATATCCCCTTTCCTCCCCAAGTTGTCAATGTTCTCCTTTAAGATAACTCTCATTTTCCTTCTCCGGATAAAGGCCGCTCAATCCTCTACGAACGGCAGCAAGGCCAGCAGACGGGCCCGCTTGATCGCCGTAGACAGCCTTCTTTGGTGATAGGCACATGTCCCCGTCAACCGTCGCGGGGCAATCTTGCCTCTGTCGGCTACGTATCTTTTAAGGATATCGACATTCTTGTAGTCGATATCCCTCACATCTTTCTCACAAAACCGACACACTTTCTTCCGGGGAAGAAAATACCTTCGCGACTGTGGTTTTTCACTCCTTCGTTCCCTGGCCATCCTTATTCCTCCTCTTTCTCTTCCTCTACGACAGCTGGCGCTTCCCCGCTTTCAATCTCCTCATCCCTTAGAGGGGCTTCTTCAGGAGCCGATTCCTGCGATTTCGCGGGAGCCCGTTTCTTCCTGCCGCGGACATTCTCTCTTGTCTCCTTTTTCACTGTCAAGTACCTAATAATCGTATCACTCTGCTTAAAGCGCCTCTCAAGTTCATCAGGTATTTCTGATTTTCCTTCGTAGTGGAAAAGAACATAATAGGCTTCTTCACATTTTTGGATGGGATAGGCTAATTTTCTCTTTCCCCACTCATCCTTTTTGATCAATTTTCCCTTTTTTTTGGAAACCACCTCCTCCATCTGGTGGATGAGACCCTCTGTTTCTTCCTCGCTAAGGTTGGGGGAAATTAAAAAGACTGTCTCGTACTGTCTCATTCATGCCTCCTTATGGATTCCAGCTCCCTCCTCACGAAGAGGGAACAAGGAGCTTCAGAAAAGGGGGACAGTCCCCTTCTTCTTAAAAAGCACCTTTATTCAAGGACAGGTTCCACAAAACAAGGATCCTGTCTTCTTTTTCTTTTATTGTAAAGATTCATGGCTTTTTCGGTTTTGCCATCCAGGATGAACCCTAACGCCTCCTGAGCCGCTTTAAGGCTCTGCTCAAGGAGCGGGATTTCCTGTTGCCTGAATTTCGAAAGGACAAATTCGATGGACTCGTTTTTATCCTCTATCGGACCTATCCCGATCCGTATTCTAGGAAATTTTGTCGTCTGGATCTCGTCGATTATGGAAGCCAGCCCCCTGTGAGACCCGGCTCCTCCCTCCGTTCTGATCCTGATTTCACCCAAAGGGATATCTAAATCATCATAGATGACCAGAAGATGCTCCGGTTTAATAGCCCGCCCTTCAAGAATGCCCTTAACAGCGTGGCCGCTGTAATTCATGTAGGTCTGGGGCAAGGCCAACAACACCTTCCCCTGCTTCCTGTCCAAGACAACTGTTTTGGAGTGGAACGATTTCTTTCTCAACTTCACTTCCCAACTCTTAGCCACTTGGCTCACAAACATAAACCCCACATTATGTCTTGTTCCTGCATATCGTCTCCCTGGATTTCCCAACCCGACAACGGCCCACACCTGTCACTCCCTCCTTTCTTCCTATTCTTCCTTTTCCTCTTTTTCTCTTTCCTCTTCAGCCCTTTCCTTCTTTATCACTTCTGGCTCTTCCTCTTCTCCAATGAGCTCTTCTTCTTCAACAACGACCTCTTCTGCGATGGGAGCAACAATGTGCACAACAACAGTGCTCGGATCACTGAGGATCTTAACGGTTTCAGGAACAGCCATGTCTTCGACCTTTAAGGATTGATTCAGATGGAGCTCGCTGATATCCAACAAAACATGCTCTGGAATGTCCTTCGGAAGACATTCCACGTCCACTTCTCGAGTGATCACATCGATAAACCCGCCTTCGGCCTTCACTCCCACAGCTTCCCCTTTGAGAACAACAGGGACAGAAACTTGAATGACCCTGTCCATGGCGATCTGAATGAGGTCAGCATGAAGGATCTCATCTGTCACGGGATCCGCTTGAATCTCTTTGATCATGGCATTCTCTGTTCCAGAATCTATCGACACTTTAAAAATGGTATTCTCACCGGATTCGGACCTTAATATCTTGAAGATATCCATTTTCTTGACGATAAGGGGGGTGCTTTCGGTCGCAAGCCCGTAGAGAATGACGGGAATTTTCCCCTCTTTTCTCAATCGCCGCGAAACAGCCTTCCCGAATACGTTTCTTCTTTCTGCTTTGATCGTAAAGCTCATCTTCCCGGCCTCCTTAAGTAAACAAAGAGCTCACAGATTGTCTAAGGTTGATCCTCCGGATCGCTTCCCCAAAGAGAGAGGCGACAGAGAGGAGGACAATCTTCTGGCAGGCCATCTTATCCTCTTGCAGGGGAATCGTATTGGTCACGATTAACTGCTCCATCTCAGATTCCTCTATCCTCTCGATCGCATTCCCAGATAGGACAGGGTGACTGCAGGCGGCAAAAATACGTCTGGCCCCATCTTGCTTTAGGGCTTCGACACTCCTAACCAAAGTTCCCCCTGTATCGACCATGTCATCCAGGATCACGACATTACGATCTTTGACATCCCCGATGACGTGGAGAACCTTAGCCACGTTTGGTGCTGGTCTTCTTTTGTCGATGATCGCCAGCGTGGCCTCTAATCTCTTGGCAAACATCCTCGCTCTTCCGACTCCCCCAGCATCGGGAGAAACGACGGCCAATTCCGCCAGCTTCAAGTTCTGGATATAGCTGGCTAAAACCGGGGCGGCCACCAAATTATCCACGGGGATAGAAAAAAAGCCCTGGATTTGAGGGGAGTGGAGGTCCATGGTCAGGATTCTGTCTGCCCCTGCGGCCTGGAGCAAATCTGCCACAAGACGAGCCGATATCGGAACACGAGGCCGGTCTTTCCAGTCCTGTCGAGCATAACAGTAGTAGGGAATTACCGCCGTGATTCTTTCCGCAGAAGCCCGCTTGAAGGCGTCGACCATCAGAAAAAGTTCCATCAGATGGAAGTTGGCATCGTAGGAACCTGTCTGGATGATAAAGATATCCTCGCCCCTCACGTTTTCCTCGATATGGACATGAATCTCGCCGTCGCTAAACCGGTCCAACACACATCGCCCTAAATCGATCTCCAAGTAACGAGCAATTTCTTCGGCTAACTTTTTGTTAGAAGACCCTGAAAAGACTTTCATCCTTCTCTCCTTCAGCCTCTAAACGAATTGAGGAGCATATCTATCTTGAGCTCTAGACTGGGGTGGGAGGATTCGAACCTCCGAATGGCGGATCCAAAGTCCGCTGCCTTACCGCTTGGCTACACCCCAAAGCTGAGACTTGCCCAATAGCGCTCTCGAGAGAGTGTCTCCACCAGGAGCGCCTCGTAGTCCTTCCTTAATTCTTTCCAGACAACTTCGGCCTGCTGTCTATTCTTAAAAAGTCCAAAAACGGCTGAGCCCGATCCGCTGACGAGTGACAAGTCTGCGCCTTGATTCTGGAAGAGGCTCTTAATGTCTCTGAGTTGCGGATATAGATGAAAAACAGTCTCTTCTAAATCATTCTCGAGAAGCCCAAGCTCTCGCCGTCCTAAAAACCTGATAATTTTACTGTCTTTCCCCCCCGAAGTCAAGGACAGGGAAAGGCGCTCGTAGACCATGGCCGTGGAAAGGGAGAAGGCCGGCAAGACCAAGAGGCAGCAAAGAGAGGCCTGGTCAGGAAGGGGGGTGATCTCCTCTCCTCTACTCCTTCCCAAACAGAGGCCCCCCTCCAAGAAATAGGGGACATCTGCACCGAGCTCCTTGGACAGTTCTGTCAACTCTTCTCTCGCCAGATGAAGGGCCCATATTTTATTCAGAGCATAGAGGGTCATGGCTGCATTGGAACTCCCTCCTCCTAAGCCTTTTCCTGGCGGAATATTCTTCTCGACTAGAATGCTGATCCCTCGCAGAGTGGAATACTGCTCTTTGAGGAGGGCGGCGGCTTTGAAGACAAGGTTGCTCTCATCCCAGGAAATAGAATGATCGGTTCCTTCCAAGCGAATATCGTTTGAGCGGATTTCCCTGAATTCGAGGATGTCATAAAAATCGACCGCTTGGAAAAGGGTCAGAAGATCGTGATACCCATCCTTCCTCTTGCCAGTGATCTCCAGTCCTAGGTTTATCTTGGCGAAGGATTTAATTCTTCCCATCCAGTATTTCCTCGATTTCCGCCCACGTCTTCTGGACATAGGTCTTCAAGAACTGCCGAGAAAAGACATTCCCCTTGAGGGGTTGATTAAAATTAATAGCGAGGATTTTAAGGCGTCCTCGGTTGAGCGGATGAGCGAAGGTCACCTGTCGAACAACAGGAGTGTCTTGAAAAAATTCTTGGACTTCAAACCCAAGCTCTCCCCTTTGTCCGGCCCGAATCCTCCCTTCTTCATCCTTCTCCAGAATCCAGCCACGCCGCCAAGCGTTCTCTTCGCTCTCATCCCACTGGCCAGTCATAAGGCTAATGATTTCATCAAAATTCAGCCTGAACCAAAGGATCCTCTCCACGATCTCTTCTTCATTCCCTTGCCAGAAAACCCTTTTGGATGGAATAAGGAGGAAGGCTGTCTGATTATCGACGATGATTTGATAAAGGGTCTTTCCCAAGAAGTTGGAGACGTCGATCCGCCCCCGGTGAGGAAGCTGGAAGAGGAAAGAAAATTTCGAGCGAGTAGAGTCCTCTCCGCTCTGGATCCTTAAGGAAGCATGTCCCTCGATCCTCTCAATCTGGGCAGGTGGAGGGGTGATTCTGACCTGAGGAAGAGTGCAGCAGAGAAGGCAGAGCAGCGCTGCTGCCCCCCATACATAACGCTTGGGCACTCCTCATCTCCTCTTCAACTCGGTGTCTATTTCACTCTTTTCCACGCCCTGTCTCTTTTCCATCCCCAGAAGTCTTGTCTTTATCTTCGACAAGCTTGAACCCGTAGTCTTCAGTCTTGACAGGAGGCTTCTTGACAGAGATCGGCCTGACCTGGGTCTTTTTGACACCCGGGCTTTTCTCAGAGGATCTCCCTCCAAGATTAAACCCGTAATCGTGGGTTTTGATGTTTCTTGGCTTTCTCTTTCGAAGGATAGGGCGAAAGGGAGAACGAATCGTTCTGCCGAAGCAAGACAGGTTGGGATTAATGATAAGGAGGAGGACGAACGCACCAAATATGATGAGGATCCCGTAAAGTCCTATGTTCATTCCAACTCTCTCTGACCGGCCTGACTCTCAGGGCACCAAAGGAAAAGAGTCTGTCTTCATCAACCATTCATTATATGGCTGAGTCTTCGTCGAGTCAAATGGCCCCCGTTTCCAAACGCGTCAAAAAATTTGGGAGAGCGTCCTGAAGAAATGGTGGTTTTTTAAATGAGGGGAGATGCTTTTCAGTCCTTTTCTTCTGTATCTTCTTGATTTTCTTGGAAATCGGGATATTTCGATTTGACCTTTTCGCTGCCGAGGTAGAGGCCGATCAAGAAGGCGGATGAAGTCAGGAGGATAGCAAAGAGGGTCTTAAAAAAATCTTTCATGGACTTTTATTGTCAATCAATTCCAAAAAAAAGTCAATAATCGAGCAGCCTTCTTCATCTCTATTTCCGTGATACGAGATATGTCATTTATGGAGATGTTCTATGAAGGTGGGCCCCTGTCCATCCGAACCGCATAGTGGTGGGCGGGAGGGTCTTCGGTGAGGACGGACAGGGGCTCACCTTTAAAAGTTTTATCCAACAACAGCTTAATCACGGATTCGGAGATGCTTCCGCAGCCTTCTTGAACGTCTTCCTATTTGATTTTTCGCTTGTTTCACGCTATATTTTTCTTGTTCCCATCCATAAGATGAGAAGGCCAAACATGAAAAAATCTGTTTCCTTTCTTTTCTTGTCCCTTGTCTTGTCCTGCGTTCTTTCTTCTCAAGAAATCCGGGAGGCAGTCTGGGCAGGGCAATTCTACGATAAAGACCCTGATTCCCTTTCCCGGCACATTGACTATCTCCTCCAGCAGGCTAAGGAAAGCCCTGATTTTTCTGGTAAAATCCTGGCCCTCATCGCTCCTCACGCTGGTTATGTCTACTCGGGAAAAGTGGCTGCGGCAGCCTACAAGCTCGTCCTTGGGCAGGAATACGAAACCGTCATCATCTTGGGGCCCTCCCATTATTATCCTCTCCGCGGCTGCTCTATCTACCTAAGAGGAGGATACAGGACTCCCTTGGGGCTGGCCTCGATAGACCAAGAGCTGGCGGCTGCATTAACCAAAGCTTCAGGCTACACCTACATCCCCGAGGCCCATAAAAGAGAGCATTCTATCGAAGTCCAAATTCCATTCATCCAAAAAACTCTTCCCAAAGCAAAAATCGTTCCGATCGTCATGGGCTTTCCGATCCAGGAGAGCGTTCAATCTCTCACCAATGCCTTTGACAAAGTTCTTCCTGGAAGAAAGGTTCTTATCGTCTCTTCAACAGACCTCTCTCACTTCCTTCCAAAAAAAGAGGCCAACGAGACCGACGCTCAAACAATCTCCCTCATTCAGAACTTCAAGACCCATACCCTCCTCAGAAAATGTGAACGGGGAGATAATTTGATGTGCGGGGGAGGTCCTGTCTTGGCCTCTCTCCTCTTCGGGAAAAAACAGGGCGAGGCCAAGGTCCAAATTCTGGACTATGCCGACTCCTCAGATTCTGAATACAAAAGTCCTGAGGACCGCGTGGTCGGGTACCTCGCGGCCGCCCTCTACCTGGAAATCGCTCCAGAAAAGTTTGACCTGAGTCCTGCCGAAAAAAAAGAACTCCTCAACATCGCCAGCTCGACTATCGAAGCCTATGTCTTGGAGAAGAGAATTCTTGATTACCAACCCCAAAGTACCATCCTCCTGACGAAAAAAGGCGCCTTCGTCACCCTCAAAAAAGAAGGAAACCTCAGAGGCTGTATCGGGTTTATCCAGCCGGCATTACCCCTGTACCAAACTGTGATTCAAGCCGCCATCTATGCGGCTTGTCGTGACCAGAGGTTCCCTCCTCTCTCCGCGGATGAGCTTCAAATGATCGAAATCGAGATCTCCGTCCTCACCCCTCTGAAGAAAATCGATAATCCTTCTCAAGTAAAGGTCGGGACGCACGGACTTCTGATTTCAAAGGGAAACCAAAGTGGCCTCCTTCTCCCCCAAGTTCCCGTAGAAAACAACTGGTCCAGGGAGACGTTCCTCAAACAAGCCTGTCTGAAGGCCGGGCTTCCTCAGGATGCCTGGAGACGCGGTGCCGACCTCTATGTTTTTGAAGCCATTGTCTTCCATTAATAAACGATAGCCTCCTTCTCCTTTCCTCCAGAGGTATTCCCGTAAAGGGAGTGTTGGATGCGGGCGTTAAAGACGAGGCCCAATCCATCCTTCATTTACTGATATTCTGCTATCACGGACATGAAAGGATTACACTTCATCCTCTTGATTTGTCTCATTTCTCTGGTATAATGACTTGTTTCTCACGACCGGGAATAAAAATGCCTATCTACGAGTACAAGTGTCAAGAATGTGGGGCTTCCCTCGAAGTCATCCAGAAGGTTGGTGAATCGCCCCACAAGAAGTGCCCCAATTGCGGCGGGCCCTTGAAGAAAACAATCTCTGCCCCTGCTCTCCAGTTCAAGGGAGAGGGGTGGTATGTGACCGATTATGCTCGCAAGGAATCCTCAAAGGAAGACAAACCAGGGGAAATAGAACAGAAACGGCCCGCGGACGATTCGAAAAAGGAAAAGAAAGAACAGAAGCCTTCCAAAGACTAATATTAGCGGAATAATTCATGCGACATCCTCTTTTGGACGGCATCCAGGCCGCCCAGAGATTGTAACCTTATTTACTGCGTCTATATAAGTTCTTCTTAAACCCTTAGGGTATCCAAAGGATATAAACTTCCTCATCCTTCCCAGAAAAAAGCGCAGGTCAGGCTATTCTTTGGGGCCGCGTCCTTTTGACAAGCTCCTCATTAGCGAATACAATTATTTCGATGAAAATCGTCGTCCATGTCCCTAACTGGATCGGGGATGCTGTCCTTTCTCTCCCAGCTTTGGAGGGCTTAAGCCGAAATTTTCCTGAGGATCGAATCTGGGTGGCCGCTAACGACTGGGTCAAAGACCTCTTTTTTGCCTGCGGCTTCCTCAACGGAACAATCCCCCTTCCCTCTCAGAATCATTTCAAAAGCCTCCGACATTCTGTCCAGAGACTGGAGGCTTTTCGTTTCGACTTGGGGATCCTTCTTCCAAACTCCTTCTCTTCGGCCCTTCTCTTCTATCTCGCCAAAATTCCCCAACGCTGGGGATACAGGAGTGATGGCCGTGGAATGCTCCTCACTCGAGGTGTGACTTCGGGCAAAAACGCTCTCCACCAGGCTCAGTATTATCTCGAACTTTTGTCCCGATTGGGGATCAAAGCCGAAGCGGAGGAACTCAACTTTCCCTTGAGAGAAGACGAAAAGAAGAGGGCTCATGAATATCTGCGCGCTCTGAACGTGGAGTTGAGAAATCCCTTAGTCATTCTCCACCCGGGGGCCTCCTACGGCCCTGCCAAAAGATGGCCGTCCCATAAATTCGCCCGGCTGGCGGGTCTGTTCCAGGAGAGAGACAAGGCGACAATCCTTATCATTGGCTCTTGGGATGAGATGGAAACAGCCTCATTCCTTTCTTCGTCCATGACCAGAGAGCCGATTAACCTGGCGGGACAGACAAGCCTCCGACTTCTGGCTGGACTGATCCATCAAGCTTCTCTGTTTATCTCAAATGATTCGGGTCCGATGCATCTGGCCAATGCTCTGAAAACACCGGTCGTGGCCCTTTTTGGTCCCTCCGATCCGCAGCAGACCCGCCCCTTTCAACAGCCCTCTGCGGTCATCAAGAAAGAGGTTCCCTGTTGGCCCTGCAGTTATCGGGAGTGCCCCTTTGACCACAGATGTATGATGAACATAGAGCCCGAAGAAGTCTACCTGGCAGGGAAAAAATTCTTGGGATGAGAAAAAAAGCGGTTTTCATGGATAGGGATGGAACCATCAATCGAGATGTGGGCTATCCCAACGCTTTCCGGTTGATAGAGATCTTTTCTTACAGCTATGAAGCGGTGCGCAAAATCAACGAATCTGGATTATTGGCCGTTGTCGTCACCAATCAATCCGGCATCGGCCGGGGGCTTATCGCTGAGGAAAACCTCCAGGATATTCACCAGAAAATGAAGACCGCCTTTGCTGAACACGACGCCCATTTTGATGGGATTTACTACTGCCCTCATTATCTCAACTCTAAAATTCCTGAATACAGAAAAAACTGTTCTTGCCGCAAACCTTTCCCAGGCATGGGCCGCCAAGCCGCCAAGGACCTGAACATTGATCCGTCTCTTTCTTACATGATTGGAGACAAGGTCGAGGACGTTCAGTTTGGACTGAATATCAAGGCTAAACCTATCCTCCTTCTCAGTGGATTCGGCCGCAAATCCCTCCTCGAGCTCAAAGAACAGGGAATCCAACCCATCCATATCGCCGCTAACCTTTTAACGGCTGTCAACTGGATCCTGGAAACCGAAAAATCCAAGAGCAGATAGCAAGGGTTGGGTCTTGGAGTCGCAAGGATGATTCGTTTTGATGACATCTTAGATAAAGTCTCTTCCTCCTATAGCGACAAATCGATCATCCTTCTCAAGAAGGCCTATGTCTTTTCGGCCCAAGCCCACAAGGGACAAATCCGCCGCTCCGGGGAGCCTTACCTCAGCCATCCTTTAGAAGTGACCAACATCCTGGCCGACATGAAGCTGGATGCCACCACCTTAATTTCTGGCCTTCTCCATGATGTCCTCGAAGACACGGAAGTTACCGCCCTTGACTTACAACAGAATTTTGGTGACGAAATCGCTCATCTCGTCGAGGGCGTGACCAAGATCAGTCGCGTCCAGGAGTCTTCTCCAGAAACACGTCAGGCCGAAAGCATTCGCAAGGTGATTTTGGCGATGACCGACGATTTAAGAGTGATCTTCATCAAGCTCGCTGACCGGATCCACAACTTAAAAACCCTCAAGTTTCTTCCCGATGATAAACAAAGGCAAATCGCCATGGAAACTCTAGAGATCTACGCTCCCATCGCTAACAGATTGGGTATGGGCCGGATAAAAGCCGAGCTGGAGGACCTCTCCTTTCGGTATGTTGAGCCCGAGCAGTATTTTCGAATCACCGCTATGGTCGAACCGCAAAAACAAAAAGCGGAAAGAGAGCTCGAGAAAATCAAAACTACCCTGGAGTCCCTGTTGAAAGAGAATCGAATCCCTGCGCATCTTCATTATCGAATCAAGCGTCCCTACAGCATCTACGACAAAATGAGTCGTCAATTTATCGATTTCGAAGAAGTCTACGATTTTATGGCCTTGAGGCTCATCACCAAAACTGTCAAAAACTGCTATTCTGCCCTAGGCATCATCCACCAGAACTGGCCTCATCTTCCTCACCGCTTCCGTGATTTCATCGCCATGCCCAAGCCAAATCTCTATCAAGCCCTGCACACAACCATAATTACCGAGAAAAAACAAACCATTGAGATACAAATCAGAACCAATGATATGCATAATCTAGCTGAAAACGGCATTGCGGCCCATTGGAAATACAAAGAACAAGACTCTCGATCGATCATGAAGGAAGATACCAGGCTACTCTGGCTGAGAGAAATGGCTGATCTCTATAAAGAACAAAAAAGCCCCCGCGAGTTCCTGAAGAGCTTGAAAACCGACCTCATTCCAGAAGAGGTGTATGTCTTCACTCCTCGAGGCAAGGTGATAGCGCTTCCTCTTGGATCTTCTGCGCTGGATTTTGCCTTTAACATCCATTCCGAGATTGGATTTCATGCGGTCGAGGCCAAGGTCAACGGGAAACGGTCACCCTTGAAGACCATCCTGCGCACCGGAGACATCGTCGAAATCATAACCTCCCCCCAAAAAAGCCCAAAAAGAGAGTGGCTCAACATCGTCTTCACCTCTCGCGCTAAGCACCTCATCAAACGGTGGCTCAAACTTCAAGATAAGATAAAAAGCATCTCCCTCGGGAGGAAACTCTGGGAAAAAGAGCTGAAAAAATTCAACCCTCCTTCCAATGAGCTCACCGATGACAGCCTTCTCGAAAGGATCGCCTCACTCATAGCCTTCCGGGTCAAAACAATTGAAGATTTCTATGCCCTCATCGGTTTTGGGAAACTTATCCTCGACCGAAAGCTAATAGAGAAGATCTTCCCTCAACAGGAAATCTCACAGAAAAAAGAATCTCTCCTCAGAAAAGTCGTCACTAAGGTGACCAAAAAACCCAGACCGGCCATTCAAGTAAAAGAGAATGGGGGAGCAATGCAATCCATGGCGAAATGCTGTGCTCCGATCAAGGGAGAACCGATTATCGGGTACATCACAGCGGGCAAAGGCATCACCATTCACTCTTTACGGTGCCCGTTGGTGGCCAAGGACATCCTGAACAGCCAGAGGATGGTCGATGTTTATTGGGATGAGTCCCTGGAGGGGCCTTTTAAGGGGAAGTTGTTGATTAAGAGCGAGGACTCGCCCGGCGTTCTGGCCAAACTCACCTCGGTCATCGCTCAATCCGGGGGCAATATCACCAAAGCCGAAGTCACCACCTCACCTGACAAGAAGGCCCGGATCAGGCTTTCTCTTTTAATTAGGGATATTGACCACTTGCAGTCAATCATGAAAAAGATATCTGGAATAAAAGAAGTCTTCTCGGTCGTCAGGCCTTGATGTGATGCCTTGTTAAAGGGCTTTGACCACTTTCCCTGATCGAAGACATCTTGTACAGACCCAAATGTGCTTGACACCGGCTGGCGTTTTAGCCTTAACCTTCTGGAGATTCGGTCTCCACTTCTTTTTAGAGGCTTTGTGGGAATGACTGAGGGTTTGGCCGAAAAGGGGGCCTCTCCCACATATTTCGCATATTTTAGCCATCGTCTTCTCTACCCAAGGAGATTTTATATAACATATTTAGCAGACTTTTCCAAATGATAATTCACATCTGCAAGCATTTTCATTCCGTGATATGAGTTATGTCTTGTCCGGATAAGCCTATAAAGGCAAGCCCCTGTCCGTTACCCGCTTCCGCGGGCACAGGCCGAACCGAATAGTGGTGGGTGGGAGGGTCTTCGGTGATGATGGATAGGGGTCTGCCTTGAAAACCTTCTTCCGTAAACAATCCAACTCCCTTATTTGGAGATGTTTATTTTGTATCCCGTCACCTGATCAGAGGTTTCTCAGCTGACAACTGTCATTTTTTGGTAACAATCAGCTTTTTCGCTTTAATCCCTCTGCTCTTAAACTTATTGGCATGAAAATTGCTGCCGATCATATTGACGAAACACATAAAAAAAAGTAGTCTATCTAGGTGGATACACATGAATAAGCAGCCCCTCCTAATCTTCTTCATCTCCCTTCTGTTTCTTATCTCAATCCAAAGCTGCAGCCGTCCTTTTGCCGAGAATCAACTTCTATTCGGCGCTGAAGCCGCTCGGAAAGATCTCTGGGATGAAGCTATTTTTCGTTGGAAAAAAGTCATTGTCTCGAATCCTCAGTCGGCGGCTGCTCACAATAACCTAGCCGTAGCCTATGAAAAAAAGGGTCTTTGGGATGAGGCAAACAAGGAATACGAGATAGCGCTGAAATTGAGCCCCGAGAATAAATACATCAAATCGAACTACCAGGAGTTCAAAAACTACTACGACCTCAAAAAGAAAGAAGAAAAAAAAGATGAGAAGCAATAGACTCATTCTTGCAGTGCTCTTTGGTTTATGCCTCCAATTCCTTTCATGTTCCTCTGATCTCCGTTGGAAGATAAAACTGGAAATTCCCGGAGAAGCCGCCTTCGATTTAGCTCAATACGAGGAAATCATTATCACCAACTTCCTCATCCAAAAAGAAACGAAAGATATCAACCTGAGTCAAGAGCTCGTCGATTACTTCAATTTCGAGCTAGGGCAAGAATTTGAGGGGATGATCACTGTTAAGAATATTTCCATAGACGATGAAAAAATTTTTACAACAGATAACTTTTGGAAGGGCAAGGCCAAGAATCCAGAAAAAACTCTCTACCTCACCGGAAGCGCTCAGTATACGGAGGAAATCCGAAAAGCCATCCTAGACACAAAAAGGAGCGAGTTCGAGGGGCCCTTCGATGTGGAAAGAAAGCTGACCGAGCGAAAATTTTATACACTCAACATCGATCTCTACCTTATCAAGGCCGAAACAGGAAAAGCCCTCTACACCAGACAGTTCAAAGAAACCCAGGGTTACAAGAACCCGAACCAAACAGCCTACTTTGCCTTTTTTGACCTCGTCCAGAAGGTCAAGGACAAGCTTCTCCGCGGTGTGCTGGGGGGAGAAAAGGTCCAAGAACGCTACATCATCTCTAAATAAAAAAGGAGTCAACATGAATCGTCATCTTAGATACATCCTTCCTCTCTTGGTCTGTTTACTGACGGTCCAGCTCGGCTATAGCCAGTTCCTCTTCTATCCTTACTACGGGAAGAACAAAGTCCTGTATGAAAAATTCGACTGGAGCCACTACCAGACGGAGCATTTTGATATATATTATTATGTCGGAGACCTTCGCATCCTCAAGAATATTGCCGAAATGGCGGAAAGCGCCTACAAAAAAATCAGCGGCAATATCAAGCACCAGCTGTCAGCCACCGTTCCTCTCATCCACTACAGAACCTCCACCGATTTTGAACAGACCAATCTCTTCCAAGTTCCAGAAGGTGTCCTGGGGGCGGCTGAGCCTGTCTTGTACCGGATCATCATCCAGGGAGACTTGGCTCTGGATGAAATCCAAGAGTTGCTCGAACACGAATTGACTCATATATTTGAGTATGACCTGCTGTGGGGAAGTCCTGGAGGGGCTCTCTATTCGATCAACCATCCTCCTGGTTGGATCTTAGAGGGGTTTGCCGAGTACAACACAGAAACCTGGTCAAACTGGTCATCGCTCATCGTCAGAGACTCCGTGCTCAACGACCGCATTCCAGAATTAACAGATTCTGGGGATCTCTTTTCCCGATACCCATATCCTCGGCCCCCTGACTACGATTTTGGTCATGCTATCTACGATTTCATCGAGTATAAATTCGGAAAAAACGGAATCCGGGAGTTCTGGAGTTCTCTGAAAAGTTACCCCCGGATAGGAGGAAAAAGCCCGATTCGCCGGGCTTTCAACCAAGAACCGAGAGAGTTCAACCACGAATTCAAAAAATATCTGCGTCAGAAACACAAGGATTTTCTTTTGAGAGAAAATCCGGAAGATTACAGCCTGCCGATCGGGCCTGAGTTTCCTCTGAACCCTTATTATTTCTCCCTCTCTCACGCCCTCTCTCCATCAGGCGACATCGTGGCCACGCTGACCGCCAACATCAAAGACAGCGATATCGATATCGTCCTTATCTCCACCAAAGACGGCTCTGTCATCAAAAACATCACCAAAGGGCACACTCTCAAGTACGAACACATCAAGTACGAAATCGATCCCTCCAAGGGAAGCGATATTGCCTGGTCTCCAGATGGAGACAGGATTGCCTTTTTCGCTCGGTCAGGTCAGAAACATTCCTTGTTTATCATCGATGCCTTAACGGGAAAAACCCTGAGAACGATCAAAATCCCCCACGATCAACCGGCTTCCCCTTGCTTTTTTCCATCAGGAAACGAATTGCTCTTTACGGCTTTCCAAGAAGGAATTCACGATATATTCAAAGTCAACCTGGAGAACGAAAACATCCTCAACCTCACTCAGGACGAGCTCTTTGAGAAGGCTCCGTTGATCTCGTCTGACGGGATATCCGTCGCCTACACTATCCGGCTCGATACCTACGACAAAATTTTCATCTCTCCGGTGAATAACTTTCATAAAAAGACCCAACTGACCTTTGGACGGGGAAACACCATCACTCCTTATTTCTCTGCTGACGGGAAAGAACTCTTTTTCTCAGGAGACATCCGTGAGGCCTTCAATATCTATTCTCTGAATCTTGAGTCCGGTGAACTCAAGCGCTACACAGATGTCCGGACCGGCAACTTCTTCCCGATGCCTCTTCCTAACGATTCTCAGACTGTCATCTTCTCCTCGTTCAACAAGGGCGCCTTCCAGATTTTTAAGAGTTTATTCGAAGGAGAAGTCGAGAAAAAAGTCAGCTTCGAAGAGACAGCTCTAGACGGGGATTTCGAGAAATTCGAGCCCATCGTCTCCCTTGAAATAAAAAAAGATGAAATCAAGCCTTACCGGGGTATCGGAAAGCTGTATCTTGCCTCTCGCCCTCCCGTAGACACGATTGTCTCCTCCGACGGTTCTATCTACGGCGGCTCGGCGCTCGTCTTCACAGACCTCTTGGCAGATCATACTTTCTATGTTATGGCCTATCAAGTGAGGGCCTTCCGTTCTTACTATTTTGCCTACATCAATCAAAAAAGGCGTTTCCAATACATGGCCAGCGCCTACCACTACACTCAGTTCTATTACACTCCCTACGGGTATCTCGATCCCTATCTTTACTCCCGCCTTACTTATAGTGACGCCATCGCCACCCGTAAGATTTCCGGAATAAACCTGAGTTCATTCTATCCTATAAACAAGTATTATAGAGCTGAGGCCGGCCTTGCCTTTCTCCACTACAGCGAAAACTACTATGATCCTATTTTCTCTGATATCCTCTTTAACCGGGGGGCGGCCTCTAACTTCTTCTTGAACGGGAATCTTCTCTCTTTCTCTCTTTCGCTCGTCGGGGAGACCACCCTATTCAAATATCCTTACGGCCCTGCAGGCGGCAACACCTTCAGTCTTTCCCTGAGTCAGACGCTTCCTTTGGGAGGCAGCTTCCTCCAGAACACAACGGCCTCCGTTGATCTAAGACAATACCTCAATATCGGGGCTGACTTCATCTTTGCCGCCCGCTTCGAGGGCTTTGCCAGCCGGGGTAAACATCCCTACATCTTTTACTTCGGTGGGAACAATCAGGTCCGATCTGAAAATTTTTACAACATCATCGCCAACGAAGGCTGGTTCCTCAACCTCGAATTCAGACACCCTCTTGTCAATCAAGCTGTGACCATCATCGGCCAGATCGGTCCTGTCCGGGGTGTGTTCTTTTTTGATGTGGCCCGGGCCAAGGTCAAAGGATATCCGGCCAAATTCTTCTTTTTTGCCGGCTATGACCAATCGGGAGCCCTTCGCATCCGAGAGCTGGATGCTGTGGGATCCTATGGTTGGGGCTTCGAGTTCTTCTTCCTTGGTCTGCCCATGCACCTAGACTTTGTTAAAAGGCTGGAATTTGTTGATATCTCTCGTCCATATGATTTCAACGGTGTTGGTGAGTGGATGACAAAATTCTGGATTGGGTTCGATTTTTAATTTTTTTTATAATAAACTTCTTGAAATCCCTTTTTTTGAGTGATAATATACCTCCGCCTTCTCTGCCAGGCAACACAAAGGAAGGTTTTCCACAGCTGTGGAAATTTCTGTGGAAATCTGAATCGCTCCCATGGAACCACAAGATAAATCAAACGCTTGGAATAAAATTCTCGGTTTAGTCCAAGAAAAAGTCGACAAAAACAGCTATGAAACCTGGTTTGATCCAACTTCTTTTATCGGCCAGGAATCCGGTTCTCTGTATGTCAAAGTTCCCAACTCCTACTTCAAAGATTGGCTTTCTTTCCACTACGCCAGCCTCATCAATCAATGCTCTCAAAAACTCTTCGGTAAGCTCTACGATATCAAGTACATTTTTGAAGAAAGGCCAACTTCATTCATCCGTCGGTCACCTCACGAACGACGGATAAAGAGCGGGACTCTCTTAAACCCCAACTTAAACCCGAATTACACTTTTGAAAATTTTATCGTTGGCTCCTGCAATCAGTTCGCCCATGCTGCGGCTGTTGCCGTGTCCAAGAAGCCGGCCCTGTCTTATAACCCTCTCTATATCTACGGCGGTGCCGGCCTGGGAAAGACACATCTCATGAACGCTATCGGTCATTTCACCTTTAAAAACAGCCAGACCCCTAAGATTCTGTACATCACGACGGAAAAATTCATGAATGACCTCATCAATCACCTTCAACACGGTAAAATACTCGATTTCCGTCACAAGTATAGGAGTGTCGATGTCCTGCTTATGGATGATATCCACTATCTTTCTGGCCGAGAACGAACAAAAGAGGAGTTTTTTCACACCTTCAATCATCTCTATGACAGCCAAAAACAGATTGTTATTTCTAGTGACTGCCCCCCCAAAGAAATTCCTCATCTCGAAGAAAGATTCAGCTCGCGTTTTGAGTGGGGCCTCATTGCCGACCTCAAACCCCCTGATATAGAAACAAGGATGGCTATTCTTAAGAAGAAATCAGAATTGGAAGGCGTTGATTTACCTGAGCCTGTTGCTCTCTACATCGCAGATAAAATTCATTCTAATATAAGAGAACTAGAAGGATATCTCCGCCGGGTCATTGCCTATTCTTCTCTTAAAGGTGAACCTATCGATCTTGATCTCACCAAGGAAGCCCTCAGAGATCTCCTGGATTCTTCATCGAAATTGATCACGATAGACAAAATTCAGAAGATGGTCTGTCATCATTTCAAGATTAAGCTTTCCCAGATTAAATCCAAGAATAACTCTCCTAAAATTGCTTTCCCTCGTCAAATTGGCATGTACCTGACCAAAGAGCTGACGACGACTTCCCTCCCTGAAATCGGTCGAAAATTCGGTGGAAAACACCATACAACCGTCATCCACAGCATCCGAAAAATCTATAAAATGAGGAATGAAAATCCAGAATTTAACAGAGAAATAAACAGTTTGATCAGCTCTATACGCTAGAGAATCAACCTTTTAAAAGAAATTTTTACTTTCTCATTGTATTTATTATTTTTATTATTTATCTTTTAATTTATATTATATTAGAATAGTAATAATCCTTATGAGGAAGGTGGAAAATGATTTTTTCTATTGATAAAAAGGAGATTATTGAGGAATTGCAACTGCTCCAGGGGATAGTAGAAAAAAGAAACACAATGCCGATTTTGGCTAATATACTGATCGAAGTATCAGATAAAGAGGTCAATCTGACAGGAACAGATCTTGAGGTTGGACTCAAGACACATTTTCCGGCCAAAATCGAAGAAAGGGGATCGATCACCGTTTCTGGAAAGAAAATTTTTGAAATCGTCAAATCACTAGAAGAGGATCAAACAATTGTCTTCAAGGAAGGAGGGGATCTCCTGATGGAAATCGTCTCAGGCAACAGCCAATTCAAGGTGCTCTGTTTATCCAAGGAAGACTATCCTCAAGTCCCTTCGGCTAAATTCGAGAAAAATCTTACTTTTACACTAAAAGATGTCCAGGAAATGATAGACAGAGTCTATTATGCTATCGCCCAAGAGCAGAGATATTATTTAAACGGCGCCCTGATGATAATCAAACAGAACTCTCTGGAATTTGTGAGTACTGATGGACACAGATTAGCTTACACAGCCAAAAATTTAGAGGACATCCAGGTCAAGGAAGAGATTCGTAGAATAGTGTCCAAAAAGACATTGAGCGAACTAAAGAAATTTGAGGATGAAACTGTCGCGTTTGACTTTGATGAAAACAGCCTTTTTTTTAGGGTCGCGGACAGGACTCTCATCTCAAGGATAATAGAAGGAAAATTTCCAAATTTTGAAGCCGTTATTCCCAAGGATAATCCGAATATAATTTCGCTCTCAACAGAAGAAATCACGGATGCGATAAGAAGAGTGGCTCTTTTATCGACAGAGAGATCAAAGGGCGTTAAGTTTTATGTAGAAAAGAACCAGGTGAGGCTTTTTTCGTCCAATCCAGAAATAGGAGAAGCCCGGGATAAAGTGGACGTGGACTACGAAGGAGAAGAGCTGGAGATAGGCTTCAATTCACAGTATCTTTTAGATTTTCTGACAACCGTCAAGGCAGATCGAATTAAGATCGAGTTAAAAGATGAGAACAGTGCTGTATTGCTGAAGCCGGATACGGAAGAAGACATCAAGTATCTTTATGTTCTGATGCCGATGAAGATTTAATCAGAAAAGGCGGAAAGAGTAGACCTTCCCAAAAAGAGATAACCTTCCTTCATTATCAACGATTATAGCGCCATAATCTGGGTAAAAATTCAAGATTTTTTCTGGGTGAGGGCTGACAAAGAGAGCTGTAGACAGGGCATCACAGAGAACGGCCTGTGGGCCGACGACGGTCACACTCTGTTTCCCTCGCGCCGGATATCCTGTCTTAGGATTAAGGACATGGTGATAGCGAACTCCGTTCTTGATGAAAAATCTTTGATAATCTCCTGAGGTCGCCGCCGCTCGGTCCGAGATGGAAAGAATCCCTAAATACCCTGATTTTCTCGGGTGTTCCACAGCCACCTGCCAATCCGTGTTTTTAGGATTCTTACCCCAACAGATGAGGTCCCCCCCAGAATTTAAAAAACCCCTCTTTATGCCGATTGACAGAAGAGCCTGGTAGGCTAGATCTATACCAAAGCCTTTGGCAATCCCTCCCCAGTCGAGAACACCAGGAGACGATAGTTGGGGAGAACCCGCAATTCCCTTCAGTTTCTCCATGCCGACAGACTTTAGACAGACTCCAATTTCCTTTTTAGAGGGAAGACGGAAAGATTTATCCCAGAAACCCCAGATCTTGGTTAAAGGACCCACCGTGATATCAAAGCAACCATCAGAATCATAATAAACCTGATAGGCCCCCTGGTAGAGAAGGAGGGCCAGCGGATCCGAAAAATCAGAAGAACCCGGTGAGAACAGCCTTTCTATATCCGAGAATATCCTTCGTATTTCATCCTGCGCTTTCTTGAATTCAGCCGGATACCCCAGAAGTTCAACTTCACAGACGGTATCGAAATAGATAAAAGTGGTCCGCTGCCAGGTTCGTCGCAAACCACAATCAACGCTGAGGAGAATGATCAGGAGCGAGAGAAAAAAAGAAAACTTTTTATCCAATGACCGTATCGACAACGCCGGACCCGTTGATTTCCACGAGGAGATGGCTGGGAGCACAGATAATCTGCCCCCCAGCAGAGGCAATCGGAGGAGAGCAGCGGCAAACCTGATGAGAGCATGACGCCTGAACGACCCAGGCTTTCCTGTTCTGGATGCGGACAGTAATGTTTCCCTTGGAACTGTTGAATGTTTTGACTCGATCTTTCTTGAGAGAAAGGGTAGAGACGAGGCGGCCTTCAGAATAGATGTTAACCTCTTGACCTGGAGGGAAAAGAGCTTTCTGGTTGTTGAAACAGACTGTGGTGAGCAGCCGGGAGGATGGACCGGATGCCTGAATCTGGGTCCAGAGAGAAGAAAGGGCTTTTGAACGAATATCCAAGACATGCCCCTCTTTGATCAAAGTGAAAGAGGGAGTCACTTCCTGGTGAAGATGACGAAAAGAGAGAAGGAGGCTGGCTTGGGCAGGAGAAGGGACCGACGTCCACCCTCCTTGAAGTAGAGCTTTTCGGAGGAGGTTCTCATGGGGAGAAGAGTCGAAGAAGGCAAAAGCTTTCCCTTCCGAAAGAGTAAATTTTCTCAGTTCGTGCAGGATTTTGGGGAGAAAAAGGTGAGGGGAGTTGTGAATTAAGTAAAGTTGCCCGCCCGTCCTGACAGATTTCAAGTTCAGAAAAAGGGACCTCAATAAGGGAGAAATGAGCAGTGCCTGACAAAAGGCGCGTCTATCCATTTCTGTCTCCTTTCTGGAGAATATCGGTGATCACGGGATAAAGGGGATCTTTATTCCGATCCCTGAAGAACCAGAAGAGACCGGCTCCGGATAATAATAGGAAGAGGACCAATCCGATGAGACTCGGCTCTTGGGAGGGGATGGACAAAACCACAGAGAGAAGATAACCCAGTCCCATCCCTCCCAGCGAGGCGAAGATAAGGGTTGAAAAAATAATGATCAGGGCTTTGTTATAGGTGCTTTCCGGAATTTCGACTTCCACCTTATCTCCCACCGAAGCCCGGACAGGATTTTTGACCACAAGGCGGCTCTTCGAAGAATCTTGTTTGGTACACAGCCTCTCAGCC
>Ga0209427_10001001_pt1 | contig 31788 bp, 19 predicted proteins | sample DeeMarSWOR136_30_FD_187465 | JGI IMG/M metagenome (GOLD analysis project Ga0209427, IMG submission 187465) | Marine sediment microbial communities from White Oak River estuary, North Carolina - WOR-1-36_30 (SPAdes) (version 2) | ecosystem: Environmental > Aquatic > Marine > Intertidal zone >...
TGAGTATCTTGACATATTTAAAGGCTGCTTCCGATGAAAAAACCATAGATACCCATCAGAGACAACTTGTCCTGCTAGAGGCCCAGTTAGAAGCAGCCAGGACCGGCCTGGAATCGCTATCTGAAGAGGTAAGCGAGGCTGAAGGGAAGGTGGCGTCTGTAAACGACCAGCAAGCCCTGAGTATTGCTATCCTGGAGGATGAATTAGCTGCAGCCAATAATCAAGTAGCATCGCTGACCAGTCAGTTAAACAACGTTTTAGTGCAGATCACCAATCTCACGACCGAGGTAACTTCCGATACTTCAGCGATTTCAGTAATACAAACCCGGTTATCCTCGATTGTTTCCGAGTTGTCCGCTTTGAATACCACCGCGACTTCACTTCAAAGTAAGCTAACCTCACTGGAAAATAAGGTGAACTCGCTGAAAGCTACAGTAGACAAACTTACCGCACCGATAACTAACTCAATTGTCCTGTTTTCATCGCAGACAATTACACAGGCTTTCGGCACCCAAACCCTATTGTATGCCCTGACAACACCGTATAGTGGCTATATATCCATCAGTGGAACCAGCAGTTCGACAACGGGGTACATCAGGGTAACTAACAATACTACGGGTTTTACAACCTACTACGTTTTCGGTACCGGTAATAATGTTAACGTAACGGTTAATGCCGGACAGAGATATACCTTATATTTTGGTAACTCGGATACTCTCGGTACCATAACCGCTACATTAAGCGCCATTTATTTCTATTAGAGAAACTTGCCTGTGATAAATACCTGGCATAAAAAACATAATTATTGAATATTATAAAAAAGGAGCGTTGCGAAAGGAAAAATTGAATACAGCACCGGTGACTGTTACCGCAAAATCTGCCTCTACTGCCCCCAGAGTCACCACCCGAACCCGACTCCGTAGTGTTGTTGTTACGGAGTCTCCCATCGAACAAACATGCCCACCCGCTGCTCAGGAAGAACCTCCCGGTAAACGTGTCACCGGCAGAGAGAAGTTTTTCCCCGGCGTTGCTGATATTTGCTGGAACGATTGGAAGTGGCATTTTAGAAACCGTATTACGACCGTTGAACAGCTAAGTCAGTATATTCCATTGTCATTAGAAGAGAAGTTACAGCTTGAAAGCGTTGTCCATCAATACCCGCTGGCTATCACACCTTACTACATGTCACTAATCAATCCCGATGACCCTGACGACCCGATCCGAAAACAGGCGGTTCCGTCTATCCTGGAAACAGCCATGGGCTTCATGGGTATGGAAGACCCACTGGGAGAAAAGGAAGACTCGGTCGTCCCGGGACTGGTACATCGTTATCCCGACCGTGTTTTAATGGTACTTACCGATATCTGTCCCATGCTCTGCCGTCACTGCACGCGTAAGAGAGAGTGGCGGCACGGTGCCTGGACGCGCACCGATATCGAGATTGATAAAATGCTAGACTATATAAGGAACAATAGTTGTGTCCGCGACGTAATTATCTCCGGCGGCGACCCCCTGACGCTTTCAAACCAGCAAATTGAAAAAGTCCTCTTCAGGCTCAGGGAAATCAAGCACGTAGAAATAATACGTATCGGCTCCAGGTTCCCTGTGGTACTCCCGCAAAGGATTGATCCGGAGTTGTGTGCGGTTCTGGCTAAATACGGTCCTATCTGGCTTAATACTCACTTCAACCACCCCCGTGAGTTGACCCTGGAAGCGACACATGCCTGTGACCGGATAATACGAGCCGGTGTGCCCGTAAACAATCAATCGGTGCTGCTGCGGGGCATCAACGATTCTGTTGAGACAATGACGGCGTTATGCCACGGGCTCTTGAAGGCGAAAGTACGCCCCTATTACCTCTTCCAGTGTGACGAGGTCCAGGGTACGGAACACTTACGTACCCCGGTGGAAGTAGGCGTGAAAATTATCGAAGGCATGCGCGGATATACCTCCGGACTGGCCATACCAACCTTTGTGGTTGACCTGGTTCATGGCGGCGGCAAAGTACCCCTGCAGCCTAACTACGTACTATCCATGACCGATGAAGAGCTGTTATTAAGGAATTACGAGGGGCAGGTTTATCGTTATCGCAATCCGAAACCGGAGCCCAGCATCGAGAAAACAACGGTCCCACAACCGATAAGCGATATTGTCGAGAGTTTATTGACGGAAACCGTACCCGTAAACGTGAGAAAAAGGAGAAACTAATGCGAATCGGTTTATCATATGACCTTAAGACGGATGTACTAAATACATCCATGACTGATGATGCTCTGGAAGAATACGACTCAACCGAGACGATTGAGATAATTTCTGATGCCATTGAAGCCAGAGGCCATCAGGTCGTCTGGCTCGGTGGTGGCGAGCAGTTCCTGGATAACATCCGGCGTGAAGAAGTTGATTTTGTTTTTAATATCGCCGAAGGTCGGGGCGGTTATCGCAGTCGGGAGGCTCAGGTACCATCGGTCCTGGAGATGCTGAACGTTCCCTATACCGGCTCCGACCCTCAATGCCTGGCGGTATGTCTGGATAAACCTCTCGCCAAGAAAATAGTAGCGACGGAAGGCATTAAAACACCACGATGGCTGGTTGTTGACGATAGGGAGAGTCAGAGTGTTTTGTCCATGGAAAGGTTTACCTTCCCGGTGATTATCAAACCAGCTTTCGAGGGCTCCAGTAAAGGCATCCGTTATAGTTCTGTCGCTAACAGCATGCTTCACACCATTAATGAAGTCCGGCGGCTTCTCGAACTCTATCGGCAACCGGTAATGATAGAAGAATTTATTGATGGCGATGAGGTCACCGTGGGTATAATCGGTAATAAACGCCCTGAAGTATTGGGCATAATGCGTATTCTGCCGAAGACGCGGCAACACCATTTTGTCTATTCGCTGGAAGTAAAGCGTGACTACGAAGCGCTGGTTGAATACGAATGTCCTGCCCTTCTCAAATCCGGGACCTTACATAAAATCGAGGATGCAAGCCTGAGGATATTTGAGACGCTCGGTTGCCGTGATTTCGCCCGCGTTGATTTCCGTGTGAAAGATGACGGCACGCCATACTTTATTGAAATAAATCCCCTACCGGGACTAGGAACTTACAGCGACCTGATCATCATGGCTATCAAGATGGGGTGGACTCACCAGGGAGTAATCGGCGCAGTACTAGATGCCGCTCTGAAGAGGTGTCCGCAATGTCTAAAAGTATAGCCATCGTCTATAACGAACCGAGGTCGTCTTATTACGATAAAAACAAAGAAGAGAAGGCGGTACAGAGTATCCTTCCCTGTGTGGAGGCGGTGCGGCAGGCATTGCTTAAGCTCAGTTACAACGTGAGCGTTGTTCCCCTTTTACTGCCCCGCGAAGGCTTGAAAAGTACTCTTGAGTCGCTGGAAGCGGACATAATATTCAATCTTTTCGAAGGTTTCCCCGGACAACCCGAATCTGAGACGCTGGTACCGGGGATTCTCTCGGAAATGGGAAAAGCTTACACCGGCAACCCGGCGGAGGCATTAAAGGACGCTATCGACAAGTTCGGAGTGAAAAAAGCCTTGAGAGCCACCGGTATTCCCACGCCGGATTTCCAGTTACTCAGCCCTCAGAAAATGAACCTCTTCCGGCTTGAATTCCCCTGTATCGTCAAACCCTGCCGCGAGGATGCCAGCCACGGCATCACTCCCGAAAGCGTCGTGAATGACCTTCCTTCTCTGGAGAGGCGTGTAAAGAAGATATACGATGATTATCACAACCAGGTCATCGTGGAAGAATTCATCAGCGGACGTGAGTTCAATGTTACCGTCATCGGCAATAACCATCCCGAGGTACTGCCGCCGTCCGAGATTGCTTACACACTCCCCGCGGGGATGCCGCCGATTCTCACGTTCGAGGCTAAATGGGAACCCGGCAGTGTCTACTACAAAAATACCCAGGTAATATGTCCGGCTAAAATAAATGCCAGAGAACGCGAATCTATGCGAAGAACGGCTCTGGCGGCTTTCCGCTTGCTGGATTGCGCGGGATATGCCCGTATCGATATGAGGATGGATAGCGAGTCTAAAATTAATGTTATTGAGGTAAATCCCAACCCGGATATTTCGCCCGGTGCCGGCGTTGCCATCCAGGCGGCCGCTGCCGGTATGAACTATGAAAAACTGATTGATAAAATAGTCAAGCTCGCCTTAGACAGGAAAAAACATGAATCCAAGAATACGTCCCATATCAGCTTCAGACAGAACCGCCTTATTACGAATATTAAAAAACACGCCCGAATTTAAATCTTACGAGGTTAGCGTAGCCGAGGAAGTAATCGATAGCTGCCTGGATGGTAAAGAAAAATCGGGCTATTTTATATTAGTAGCCGAGGACAATAAAGAAGTAATCGGGTTTGTCTGTTACGGGCCAACCCCGCTGACCGTTGGCACCTGGGACATTTACTGGGAAGCCGTATCGCGTAACAATCGGGGGCAGGGCATCGGTGGTGCACTTCTTAAAGCTGCCGAGAAAGATATCAGAAAATCCAAGGGCAGGCTTGTTCTCATCGAGACATCCTCCACACCGGCTTACGCAAAGACCCGTCAGTTTTATATCGGACATGGCTATGAGGAGATAGCTCGCGTACTGGATTTTTACGAACCCGGAGATGACAGAGTAATCCTCCGCAAACTATTCGGGTAAGCATTGTCGAGGCACTACGATGACCGTATTTACGGAACACCTGCACTACCTTCTAATGACTTTCGTACCCCTGTTCATCGTTATTGATGCCCTGGGTAATGTACCATTCCTCATCTCACTTAGTGAGGACGCGACAAAGAAAGAACGCCGCCACATCGTCCATATCGCCATTCTTACCGCTACTCTCGTTGGACTCGTCTTCCTGTTCTTTGGACAGCTTATTCTTAACGCGATGGGTATTACGGTAGGCGCCTTCGCCATCGCTGGCGGACTCATTCTGCTCATCTTTGCCATTAAATATATGACAACCGGCCACATGGTAACGGTCGTCAAGGAAGAGATGGTCGCCGTAGTACCCATCGGTACGCCTTTAACAGTAGGACCGGCCACCATTACCACTTTATTGCTCTTGGCAATGCAATACCCTTTATATATGGTGCTTATATCCTTTATTTTGAACATGGTGGTGACCTGGATCATCTTCCTGTTTAGCGAGTACATTGTCCGCTTTATGGGAAAAGGGGGACTGCGCGCCATTTCCCGTGTGTTCAGCCTCCTGTTGGCGGCTATTGCTGTGAGTATGATTATACATGGGCTTAACATGGTTGGTATAATAAATCTTAAGGACTAAGCTATCATTGTAATTTGATGTTATAAGGATTAAATAGTGTTCCGCATCAGACGTGTCTATGACGATATTACTCCTGCCAACCAGCAGGCCATCGGGCAGGTTCAGGATATCCTGCGAACCCAGTTCCCGCTGCTTTCAAAGAGGGATATAAGAAAGCTACCGGAGCAGCTGCGTAATCCCATGAAGTACCGTTTCCGGGCGATTCTCTTTATTGCCGAAGGAGCCAAGGAGCATGTCGATGGTTTTGCTCTCCTCTTCCATGAGCCGACTCTCAAATTCTGCTATCTGGATTATATTTCCGCCGCCGAGCAAAAAACGGGCGGGGGAATCGGAGGGGCTCTTTACGAAAGAGTGCGTGAGGAAACCCTCGATTTAGACACTTTCGGTCTTTTCTTCGAATGCCTCCCCGATACTCCGGAATTAAGCCGCGACCCCGTTATCAGGAAGCAGAACGCAGCGCGCCTGCGTTTTTACGAAAGATACGGGGCACGGCCGATAATCAATACCGCCTACGAAACCCCTCTGAAGCTGGGAAGTGATAATCCGCCTTTCCTCGTTTATGATAACCTTGGTGAGGATATCGACTTGCCCCGTGATAACGCCCGGGAAATCGTCCGGGCAATCCTGGAGCGCAAGTACCGTGGTGTCTGTCCACCCGAGTATGTCGATATGGTGGTTGAATCATTCATGGATGACCCGGTACAGCTACGACCTCCCCGGTATGTCAAGAAGCCTCCCCTGCCTATCCAGCGAACCACACCCCTGGATAAACGTGTCAGACTGGTTGTTAATGACCGCCACTGGATTCACCACGTTGAGGAAATCGGGTATGTTGAATCCCCCGTGAGAATAGAAGTGATTCTGGAAGAACTGGCGAAAACTACTCTGTTTCAAAAAGTACCGGTACGCCATTTTTCAGAAGAGCATATCAAGAGGATTCATGACCACCGTTTCGTGAACTATCTGGAGGCGGTCTGTACCCGGCTTGACGAAGATACCGCGGTATATCCCTATGTCTTCCCGGTACGTAATCGTACACGTCCCCCCAAGGATTTACCCATACGTGCCGGTTATTACTGCATTGATACCTTCACACCGCTCACCGGTAACGCCTACCTGGCTGCCAAACGGGCTGTAGACTGCGCCCTTACCGCTGCCAAGCAGCTCCTGGAAGGTTACCGTCTGGCATACGCGCTGGTACGCCCGCCCGGTCACCATGCCGAGATCGCCAGCTTCGGCGGCTTTTGCTATTTTAACTCCACGGCGGCGGCCACCCAGCTCCTCAGCGATTATGGGAAAGTCGCTATTCTCGATGTTGATTACCACCACGGCAACGGCCAGCAGGAGATTTTCTACGACCGTACCGACGTGCTGACGGTATCCATCCATGGACAACCGCGTTTTACTTACCCCTATTTCAGCGGCTTCGTCAGTGAAAAGGGCAGGGGACCTGGTAAAGGATTTAACCTGAATATCCCCCTGCCGGAAAATATTGGCGGTGAAATTTACATAGAAGCACTCAAAGAGGCAATAAAAAGAATACACAGACACAATCCCAGGTTCCTCGTCATCGCTCTCGGTCTCGATACTGCCAAGGAAGATCCTACGGGCGGTTGGACTCTGGAGGCCGGCGACTTTGAGAACATCGGTAAAATGATTGGTTCACTCGGATTGCCTACCCTTGTCGTCCAGGAGGGCGGTTACGATACACGCGTACTTGGCATCAATGCCAGGAGCTTCTTTAATGGCTTATGGTCCGGGGCTTATTTACTGAAGTAAAATTTCCACGAAATTCTAATACGATCATAGATAAGAGAGCACAGACTATTTAAAAATAACTTAGTGAAAGGCAATATTATACCTACCTTGAAGCCAGTGCTTGCGATTTATATCCTGAATTCACCATGTTTTACAATAGGGGGTTTTTTCATTGAATTAGCTTTGTCCGCTAGGCTGGAGTATAATTCTTAGCAAAATATTATTTAAGGAATTATAATGACTGTTTCGAAAATACCGGAACGCATAGGAAGGCTCGAGGAGCTGGCGAATAATCTGTGGTGGAGCTGGCACCCCGAAGGGCGTGCCCTGTTCCGGAGGTTGGATTACTCTCTATGGAGATCATCCGGGCATAACCCGGTACAACAGCTTTATGAGATTAGCCTGGAGAAGCTTCAGGCAGCCGCAGGTGATAACGATTTCCTTTCCCTATATGATAATGCGGTTGATGTCTTTGATAAGGAAATGACCGATAGCAATTCCTGGTACTCTAAAAAATACCCTAATAATCCGCAGAGTTCAATAGCCTATTTTTCTATGGAATTTGCCCTGCATAACTCATTACCTATTTATGCCGGCGGACTTGGCGTTCTGGCCGGCGATCTCTGTAAAGAGGGGAGCGACCTGGGGGTACCTATGGTTGCCGTTGGCTTTATGTACCCGCAGGGATATTTCAGACAGCGTATCTCGGCAGATGGCTGGCAAGAAGAAGAATACAGTCAGTTGGATTTCAGTAAGGCGCCGCTGACGGCCATCACTTCCAAGGACGGTAAGCAATGTCTGGCCGAGGTACAACTCAGGGATAGAAAACTGCATATCGGCGCGTGGTTGGTGCCGCTGGGACGGGTGGACCTTTACCTCTTGGATACAGATATAGAGGAAAACAGACCTGAAGACAGAGAGTTATCCAGTCGACTCTATATTGCCGACCGGGAACACCGGCTCCAGCAGGAAATATTGCTCGGTATCGGCGGGGTACGTGTCCTGCGCGCTCTGGATATCGAACCGGCAATCTGGCATGCCAATGAAGGCCATACCGCGTTTATGATGCTGGAACGTGTCAGGGAGCAAGTAGCCAGCGGTAAAGCTTTTAACGAGGCACTTGATGTCGTTAAAAAGTCCTCCGTTTTCACAACTCATACCCCTGTTCCCGCCGGACATGATACCTTCTCCATCGAACTTGTTAAGCGCTATTTTGCAGATTACTGGCCTTCTTTAGGCACCGACATGGAAACACTGCTAAACCTGGGCAGGCAGGATGCCGGAGAGGATTCGTTTAACATGACGATTCTCGCCCTGAAGACCTCCGAACACCGCAATGCCGTAAGCAAGCTTCATGGAAAGGTAACCCGCAAAATGTGGTGCAACCTGTGGCTTGATTGCTCTGAAGACGATATTCCCATTACATTTATCACCAATGGTATACATGCACCCACGTGGATTGCTCTTGAAAACCGGCAATTATACAGCAAGTATCTCGGGAAAGACTGGGTGGAACAGCAGGATGATGTTGAATTATGGAAAAACGTTGATGACATACCGGATGAGGAAATCTGGCGGGTCCACCTTGTTTTAAAGAGGAAGCTGTTTCATATAATCATGGAGCGTGCCCAGCAGAGATGGGCGGAAGGAGAGGCAACTCCTCAGCAGATACTGGCGATGGGTTCGCTGCTCGACCATGACGCACTTACCATAGGTTTCGTGCGGCGGTTTGCCGAATACAAGAGGCCGGATTTGCTGTTTAAAGATACCGAGCGGCTGAAGAAGATTATTAATGACCGCTGGCGTCCCGTCCAGATAATCTTCGCCGGTAAATCACACCCCGCTGACACTGCTTCCAAGAAGCTTCTACAATATGTACATACCATAGCCAGAGACCGGGAATTCCAGGGTAGAATCGCCTTTCTCGAGGATTATGATATGCGACTGGCCAGGTACCTGGTGCAGGGTGTGGATGTCTGGCTCAACACGCCCCGTCGCCTGCAGGAGGCCTCGGGGACCAGTGGTATGAAAGCCGTGCTTAACGGCGTTCTGCACCTGAGTGTGCCGGATGGCTGGTGGACTGAAGCCTATAATGGCAACAACGGCTGGAATATCGGCGATGAATCTCCATTTCCCAGTAAAGAAGAGGAAGATAAAGCGGATGCCGAGGCTCTTTATTCTATCCTTGAGCAGCAGGTAGCCCCCCTGTATTACAACCGTGATAGAATCGGCGTGCCCAGGGAATGGTATGCTATGGTAAAAAGGTCACTTCAATCGATAATCCCTGTATTCAATACACGGCGGATGTTTAAAGAATATTATGAAATAATGTACCTGCCGGCTATCCAGGGTATGACAGTTACTGAACAACGTGATAGAATTGACCCACAATCATAAGTAATTATGAGGGGTACTGGAAGAATTTCTTTAGAACGAACTTAGCGATATAGAACGGTTTTTCTATCGATATTCTTTATAACCGGGAGAAAGGCTTTGGATTCTGTTGAAGTAAATGAGCGTGTTGTCATCGAAGGAGTACGACCGGAAATCAATGGTGGTCATTTCCCTGCCAAGCGCGTTATCGGCGACAGTTTAACCGTTGAAGCGGATATTTTCGCTGATGGTCATGACGTTATTTCGGCTTACCTTCTATATCGCCGGGAAGATGAGAAAAACTGGACGGAAACCCCGATGGAATTGCTAGTAAATGACCGCTGGCGTGGTTGTTTTACGGTAAGTAAAACGGGGACATATTACTATACAATCACAGCCTGGGTGGACCGGTTCAAGACATGGCGACAGGATTTTAAAAAGCGGGTGGAAGCCAAACAGAAAGATATTGAGATAAACTTGCGAATCGGGGCACAAATCGTAAGGGAAACCGCCGGACAGACACTGGGTGCTGCCCGCAAGCGATTATCAAGCCTGGCGGAGGCGATGGAGTCCAATCGAATCGGTTTGAAGGAAAAAGTAAAGCTGGCCACGAGCAGTGAGTTAGGTAAACTCATGGAGCAATATGCTATTCGTAGTTCCGCCGTTACCTACCCGAGGGAGCTTGCTGTTACGGTCGAGCGGAAGAAAGCCGAGTTCAGCACCTGGTACGAGATGTTCCCGCGTTCCTGTGTTGATAAATCGGGGCATCACGGGACTTTTAAGGATTGTGAAGCCTGGCTGCCCTATATAGCCGATATGGGTTTTGACGTGCTCTATCTTCCACCCATCCATCCCATCGGCCATACCAACCGAAAAGGTAAGAATAATTCCATTATCGCCGGGGATGGCGACCCGGGTACTCCCTGGGCAATCGGCTCAGAGGAAGGGGGACACAGGAGTATTCATCCCCAACTGGGGACGCTGAAAGATTTCAGGAATCTTGTTGCCGCGGCAAAGAAATTTAATATTGAGATAGCCCTTGATATTGCCTTCCAGTGTTCGCCGGACCATCCCTATGTCGGAGAGCATCCCGGATGGTTCCTCTGGCGCCCCGACGGTACCGTGCAGTATGCGGAGAATCCCCCGAAGAAATACCAGGATATCTATCCTATCAACTTCGAGACGGATGACCGGCAGGCGCTCTGGGAGGAGCTCAAAAATGTGGTGCTTTACTGGGCGAAACAGGGCGTAAGAATCTTCCGTGTGGACAACCCGCATACCAAGCCATTTCGCTTCTGGGAATGGCTTATCGCCGAAGTAAAAAAGGATTACCCTGAGGTTATCTTCCTTGCCGAGGCATTCACCCGGCCCAAAACCATGTATAGACTCGCCAAGCTTGGATTCACGCAGTCGTATACCTATTTTACATGGCGAAATACCAGAGCAGAACTAACGGAGTATCTCACAGAACTAGCACAATCGGAAGTAAAGGACTTTTTCCGTCCCAATTTCTGGCCCAATACCCCGGATATTCTCCATGAATATCTGCAAACAGGCGGGAAGCCGGCTTTCATGGCACGCCTGGTGCTGGCGGCAACGCTGAGTCCAAGCTATGGTATCTACGGACCGGCTTACGAGCTTATGGAAAATGTACCGAGAGAGAAGGGTAGCGAGGAATACCTGAATTCGGAAAAATACGAAATAAAGCACTGGGATATAAAGCGGAAAGACAGCCTGAAGGAATTCATTACCCGCGTCAACAGCATCCGCCGCAGTAATCCGGTCCTTCAGAGCGACCGGAACCTGTGGTTTAACGCCACTGACAATGACAATCTGATATGCTACAGCAAGCATGCCGAGGACCTTTCCGATATTATACTGGTTGTTGTAAACCTGGATCCTCACAACACCCGTTCCGGGAGGATTAATGTTCCCCTGAGAGCATGGGGGCTTGAACCGCAGCGACCCTGCGAAGCCCTTGACTTGTTAAGCGATAGCCGCTACGTCTGGCAGGAGGAATGGAACTGGATGGAACTTAACCCTGATACCTGCCCGGCCCGAATCTTCCGGGTAACACAATCGGACATGTAAAAAAGTGCTCAGCTATTGAATGTTTAGAAGTAGTGTTAACATGTTAAAATTGATAATATTCGAATTTAATCCACTCGAGAAAGGGGTGATTGACTTATGAGTAAGGCTCTCGGAATTATCGGTTTTATCGTTTTTGCGGTGGGTCTCCTGCTGGCTCTTATTGGAGGTATAGTTCGTCCTGCCGATGGTTCTATTATTCTTACGCTTGTAATTCTGGGTATTATCATAGGAGCCGTCAATATTATTACCCGGGAGATGCTCGCCTTGCTGGTGGCAACCGTGGCGCTGATAGTGGTAGGCACTGCCGGATTTGACCCTCTCAATGATTTAGTTGGGGACCTGGGTACCACTATTAACGAGATTGTATACTACCTAGCGAGGCTTATGGCCCCGGCAGCGGTCATCGCGGCGGTTCGGACACTGGTAAGGGTAGGATTTCCTACTGCCAGGTGGTGGACCAGCTAGGAACTCCCGACTTCAGGAAAGATAAGCACTGAGTACGGATAAACGACACTGGCAGCAATCACTGTGGCTGATGAAGTTGAAAGCCGGAGCCTGTTAGGAGGCGCTATATGGGAATAAAGAAAGTAGGCACGAGTATTAAAGATTCTCTAGCCGCATTAGCCAAGAAGCCAGTAATTATAGTAGCCAATAGTAACCAGGCTGAATTAGGTGTATTATCACAACAGCTGGTAAAAGAAGGCTATGATACACTGGGTGCTGCCAGCCTGGAAGAACTGGATGAAAAACTGCGAATGAACAAGAATATAGCCCTTGGGGTGATAGACCTTTCCGGATTTGACCAGCGCATCTGGGAGCGCTGTGATATGTTTCGCAAAGCCAAGATACCGTATATTATAATTTCTCCACAGCGCAGCCCTCTTGTTCAGAGAGAAAGCATGAAACACGGCGCTAGCTGCCTGCTGGTGAAGCCGCTTGGTATAAAAGATTTACTGGAACATGTATATACACTGACCTGGTGAATATGAGATGGCCAGACTAAATAAAAAATCGTGGCAAGTAAGTAATAACCCCCTGTGGTACAAGGACGCCATAATCTATGAACTCCACGTCCGCGCCTTCAGCGATAGCGATGCCGACGGCGTTGGTGACCTGCTGGGATTGATTGATAAACTCGATTATCTTGAAGACCTCGGTATTACCGCAGTCTGGCTGCTTCCGTTCTATCCCTCTCCCCTCAGGGATGACGGTTATGATATCTCCGATTATTTCAACATTCAGCCTGTTTACGGTACGATGGCTGACTTCCGGACCTTTGTTGATGAAGCCCACCGTCACGGCCTCCGCGTTATCACCGAACTGGTGGTTAACCACACCTCAGACCAGCATCCCTGGTTCCAGAGAGCGCGCAAGTCCCCACCGGGGAGTCGCTACCGCGATTTCTACGTATGGAGCGATACTGCTGAGGAATACAAGGATGCCCGAATTATATTCAAGGATTACGAAACATCAAACTGGGCATGGGACCCGGCAGTTAAAGCGTATTACTGGCACCGTTTCTATTCGCACCAGCCAGACCTCAATTATGATAATCCGGCGACCGGAAAAGCTATCCTCAGGGTGATGGACTACTGGTTGAAGATGGGGGTTGATGGGCTCCGTGTTGATGCCGTTCCCTATCTTTACGAGCGGGAGGGTACCAGCTGCGAAAACCTGCCGGAAAGCCACGCTTTTATCAAGGAACTCCGCGCGCATATAGACGAGAACTTCAAAGACCGCATGCTGCTTGCCGAAGCAAACCAGTGGCCCGAAGATGCCGCAGCTTATTTCGGTAATGGCGATGAATTCCATATGGCCTTTCATTTCCCCATCATGCCACGCCTTTTCATGGCCCTCCGCATGGAAGACCGCTTCCCGATAATTGATATCCTTCAGCAGACGCCGGATATAGCGGATACCTGCCAGTGGGCTCTGTTCCTGCGTAACCACGATGAACTGACCCTGGAGATGGTCACCGACGAGGAACGGGACTACATGTACCGGGTATACGCGGCTGATCAAACCGCGCGTCTTAACCTGGGTATCCGTCGCCGTCTGGCGCCATTGCTCAATAACGACCGGAAAAAGATTGAACTGCTGAACAGCCTGCTTTTTTCACTGCCGGGGACGCCGGTTATCTACTACGGCGATGAAATCGGTATGGGAGACAATTTTTATCTCGGCGACCGTAACGGTGTCCGTACACCGATGCAGTGGAGCCCGGGGAGGAATGCCGGTTTTTCACAGGCAAATCCGCAGAGACTCTACCTGCCGCCGATTATCGACCCCGAATATCATTATGAAGCGATTAACGTGGAAAACCAGTTGAACAATACCGATTCCCTGCTCTGGTGGACGAAACGTATCATCGCCCTGCGTAAACGCTACCAGGCCTTCGGACGCGGTAGCATCGAATTTCTCAGTCCTGAGAACCGTAAAGTCCTGTCCTACCTGCGGCGCTACGAGGGAGAGACTTTACTGATGATAGCCAACCTTTCCCATCTGGCACAGCAGACTCAGCTTGACCTTTCCGAGTTTAATGGCTGGCGGCCGGTCGACCTCTTCGGGAGGGTGGAATTTGCACCCGTTACCGAGGGTAAATATTACTTCACGTTAAGTCCTTACGCATTCTACTGGTTTTCTCTGGAGCAACAACCGGCTGAAGTCCTGAGTCTGCATGCGCAGCCTACCGAAGAAGCAAGAGAAGTGCCGGTTATGAGTGAGAATGAGGAAAGCCTTTTCGGGAAGAAAGATAACTGGTTTATTCTTGAGGCACTATTGTTGGACTATATTAAAAGTAGGAGATGGTTCCGCGGTAAGGCGAGAGAGGCGTGGGGCGCAGAGATAAATGACATTATTCCCATGCGTTTTAATAACTCGAATGCTTATATTATCCTCTTTCAGGTCGATTATGCCGAGGGCGAAGAGGAGACCTATGCGATTCCCGTCGCTGTAGCTGACTTAGAAAAGGGTAACAGGCTGGATGAAGATTACACCAACGCGATCATCGCCAAATTGAAGCCGCGAGGTCAAAACGGAGAGAGCGTTCTTTACGATGGAATGATTGACGAGGATTTCTGCGCTATGTTGCTGAAAGCCATGGGCCGCCGGCGTACTTTCCGGGGAAAATCGGGCGAGATAGTTACGCTGCCGACCAGGATGTTCCGGCGGATACGCGGCTCGGGAGAAGCAGATTTAGCACCGGTTCCCGTAAATGTTGAGCAGAGTAATACCTCCGTGACGTACGGGAATCAGTTTATTTTGAAGCTGTTCCGTCGACTTGAAGAGGGCACTAATCCTGACCTGGAGATAGGTAGGTTCCTGACGGAGAATACGCCTTTTACAAATATCTCACAGGTGGCTGGTTCTCTGGAATACAGGCAGGGTCGCCGCAAATCGCTCAGCCTGGCTATTCTGCAGAGCTACGTGCAGAATGAAGGGGATGCCTGGGGGTATACGCTTGACTTTCTGGAGCGTTACTTTGATGGAGTACTGGCACACCCGACCGTGCAGGTGCCGCCAATTCCCAGAAAACCGTTGCTGTCTTTATTACAGGAACCACCTTCCCTTGCCCAGGAGACAATTGGGTCTTACCTGGTTTCGGCACAGCTCCTGGGACAGCGTACGGCGGAGCTTCATATAGCACTCGCATCAGGTCTGCAGAACCCTGATTTTGCCCCCGAGCCGTATACCCTGATATACCAGACATCGCTATACCAGTCGTTGCGGGGCTTCGCCATACGCACCATGCAGTTACTCAGGAGTAACCTTAAATACCTACCTGAAGAACGACAGGCGGTTGCCAGACAGATACTGGATATGGAAAAGAATGTTATTGAGCGTTACAACCTGATACGCAAGCAAAAAATAGCAGCGGCACGCATACGCTGTCACGGAGATTACCACCTCGGGCAGGTGTTATACACGGGTAATGATTTTGTGATCATCGATTTTGAGGGTGAACCGGCGCGTTCCCTCAGTGAAAGGCGTCTCAAGCGCTCGCCGCTACGGGACGTGGCCGGAATGCTCCGCTCCTTCCATTACGTAGCCCACAGTGCCATATTGAAACAGATGCCGTTATCATCTAGTCCGGAAGATGATAAGCCACTGCTGCAGCACTGGGCACAGTACTGGTATACCTGGGTTTCGGTGGAATTTCTAAACACGTATCTGGATATTATGGCTCAGACAGGACTGCTGCCGGCAAAGCCTGAACATCTGAAAATTCTTTTAGAAGCCTTTCTGCTGGATAAAGCCCTTTATGAAGTCAGCTATGAGTTGAACAACCGTCCGGACTGGGTGGAAGTGCCCCTACAGGGTATACTGAATCTCATGGAAGTAGGAGAGTAGCGGAAAAATGACTCCCAGAAGAAACCGAAAATCGGAACAGTCCGCCGGGAAAACACAAACGGCCGCCACCGTGCGATATGATTTCACTCTCCTCTCTGATGATGACCTTTACCTGTTCAATGAAGGAACTCATTACCGGCTCTATGATAAACTCGGGGCACATCCCTTGACGATAGACAATATCCACGGGACATACTTCGCGGTATGGGCGCCCAATGCCCGGGAGGTGTCGGTTATCGGCGATTTCAACGGCTGGAACAGCTCCAGCCACCCGCTGCAACCCAGGGGCAAATCCGGCATCTGGGAAGGTTTCATTGCCGGGGTAGGGACCGGTGTAATATATAAATACCATATCGCCTCACGCTATCATAACTATCATGTCGAGAAAGCGGACCCGTTTGCCTTCTTCAGCGAGACGCCTCCAAAGACAGCCTCGGTAGTGAATGTACTGGACTATGAGTGGGGAGACCAGGCATGGATGAAAGCACGCCGCGATCGTAATGCCCTTGATGTCCCCATCTCGATTTACGAAGTACACCTTGGCTCGTGGCGGCGTGTTATCGAGGATGATAACCGTTACCTGACCTACCGCGAGATGGCGGTACAGCTGGTTGAATACGTACAGAAAATGGGGTATACCCATGTCGAATTCCTGCCGGTGATGGAACACCCCTTTTACGGTTCCTGGGGTTACCAGACAACAGGGTACTTTGCCCCTACCAGCCGCTACGGGACGCCGCAGGATTTCATGTATCTGATAGACTATCTGCACCGGCATGAAATCGGCGTTATTCTGGACTGGGTGCCTTCCCATTTCCCCAATGACCAGCACGCCCTGAGCTTCTTCGACGGCACGCACCTTTACGAGCATAAAGACCCCCGGCAGGGTATCCACCCGGACTGGAACAGCTGCATTTTCAACTATAGTCGGAGCGAGGTTATCAGTTTCTTGACCAGCAGCGCCCTGTTCTGGCTAGACAAATACCACGCCGACGGCATAAGGGTGGACGCCGTGGCTTCCATGCTCTATCTCGACTACGGCCGGAAAGAGGGCAAATGGATACCGAATAAATTCGGGGGCCGCGAAAACCTGGAAGCGATTGCCTTTTTAAAACAGCTCAATGAGGTTGTCTACAGGGAATTCCCTGACGCGCAGACGATTGCCGAGGAGTCTACCGCCTGGCCGATGGTGTCGCGTCCCACCTACCTTGGCGGACTTGGCTTCGGCATGAAGTGGGACATGGGCTGGATGCACGATACCCTGGAATATATGTGTAAAGACCCGGTTTACCGCAAGTATCTCCAGAATCACCTGACCTTCCGCATGATATACGCCTTTTACGAGAACTTTACTCTGCCGCTGTCGCACGATGAGGTTGTCTACGGCAAGGGTTCGCTGCTGGGCAAGATGCCGGGTGACGAATGGCAGAAGTTCGCCAACCTGCGTCTGCTTTACGGCTACATGTACGCCCAGTCCGGTAAAAAGCTGCTGTTCATGGGCGGCGAGTTTGGTCAATGGAAGGAGTGGGCCCACGAGGAGAGTCTGGAATGGTACCTCCTCCAGTATCCACCCCATTCCGGTCTCCAGCAGTGGGTAGCCGACCTTAATGAATTCTACCGGAGCCAGCCGGCCCTTTATCAACTTGATTTCGAGGGGGCGGGTTTCGAGTGGATTGACTGCAACGATATTGAGCACAGCGTTGTCAGTCTTGTCCGTAAGGGGCGTTCCTCCGATGACCTTATCGTGGTCGTTTGCAACTTTACGCCGGAGACGCTTTATAAATACAGAATCGGCGTGCCCCTGCCGGGGCTCTGGCGGGAGGTCCTGAACAGTGATGATAAGGGATATTACGGCAGCGGCCAGGGCAATCGGCGTGCTTTGAGGTCGGCTAAAAAGCCCATGCACGGGCGTCCCTATTCGCTGCCGCTTACCCTGCCGCCATTAGCGGTGATATTCCTCAAGAACAAAGTCTGAAAAACAGGCCTACTCAATTATCAGCATAGCAATCGGAAACTTGCTGAACAGATCGGCTAAAGCAATACCTTTATCTGAGGAAATATTTTCGTCAGTAAAAGCATTATGCCAGTCCCGTGGAGCATCATCTGGCAGGATAACGCGGTCTTCTCTCCATACACGTTTTCCTGTGAGTAACCCATCCACTTCGACTAATTTTGTGAAGAACCTGGGTACGACCACCAGGGACCATCTATCGCCATAACGCCGGATAAAGGCACAGACAGACTCCTGTCTTTTTCCTTCAACTCTCAATGGGGTGTATTTGCCCTTTTGAAATAGCTCGCGGTGAGTCCGGCGGGTATTCAGAGCTTTATAGATTACATAAAGTTTGATACGCCCGTCCTCCCATGAAGCTAGCATTTCATCAATTGGCGGTTTTCTTTTTAGCAGGCCGTCCAGCAGCCTCTTCCGCCTGGAAAAATCCACCGGCCGGCGATTATCCGGGTCGACCAGGCTGAAGTCCCAGAGTTCTGTGCCCTGGTAAAAATCAGGTATACCCGGGGAAGTAATTTTCAGGAGTAGCTGGGATAGGGAGTTCAACGCTCCGAATCGGGCTATCTTTTTTTGGAACTCCAGGAAATCGGTTAAAAATTCATTGTTACCGGAGTCCTGCAATATATTGTCTATAAACTTGAGGATTGCATTCTCGTATTCCCGATTTATCTTTATCCAGCTGGTGATTGTTTTGGCTTCTCTGACCGCCTTAACCATGTATTCTTTCAGGCGTTTCTTAAAACCGGGCACTTCCATTATCGTAAGAGGCCAGGCGCCTATCAATGTCTGGTAGAGTAGTATCTCCGTGTTCGGTTCGGGGACCGACAGTCCGTTTACCTTTAGCTTCTTTTCCTCGTTCCACTCCCGCCACCGCATCAGGTGCTGTTCCCACTCGCCGGGAATCTCGGAGAGGACACTAATCCGGGCGCGCACGTCCTCGCTGCGTTTGGTATCGTGGGTGGATGTCGTATTCAGGGTGTACGGCCAGTTTTTCATCCGTATCAGGTTCCATCGATGAAAATCCTTTATAGATAGCCCGGGGGTGTCAGGATTACCGCCGACTTCGTTGAGTGAAATCAGTCGATGGTAGTTATACAGCGCCGTATCTTCAAAACCCTTGGCCATGACCGCCCCGGTAAGCTGCTGCCAGCGTTTGACAAAATTCATCCAAGCAGTCTTCTCTTCCGGCCGTAAACCCGGAGGGAAGTCAAATAGAAGCACTTCCTTGAGGAATTCCAGTGCGTCATTTCCCACAGCACCGTGCTGTCTGGCCTCCGTTAAAGCTTTTTCCAGGTACTTCTTACCTCGAGGCGCTATTTTAGAAGTCTGGATGTAGGTTCGGTATACCGGCAGACAGGCGGTAGACTCGATAAGTGCCTGGCTGGTTTCTTCAGCGGTGAATTTTCCGGAAAGATGAGCCAGCCACCGGCCCAGGGCTGCTATTTCGTCGGGAAACAACTCATTGATGACCTGTTTTTTCTTCTCGTAAACCAGGTCGCGAAAGGATTTATCCGAACGGGTGAAGCGTGAATATATACCCTCCAGGTCTTTGATGCCGTCGCTATCCACGATTAATGCATTTAATACATTCGCAAAATCATAGCCGGTGGTACCGCAGACCGGCCAGGCTTCGGGGAGATTCTCACCAGCGGAGAGGATTTTCTCCACCACGGTGTATTGACCGCCGGTGTATTTCCGTAGCCGACGCAGGTATTCCAGGGGATCGAAAAGCCCGTCGATGTGGTCAATACGCAATCCGATGATTTTGCCTTCCGAGAGCAGTCGGAAAATAAGCGAGTGTGTTATTTTGAACACCCTCGATTCTTCCACCCGGATTCCGATCAGGTCGCCGATGTCAAAGAAACGGCGATGGCCTGTTGTTGTATCTGAACCGGGAAAATCCAGCCAGTGGGTGTCAAAGAAACCGGCGAACGGAGAATTCTGCCCTTTCTCCATCACGTCCTGCCACCAGGGATTCTCCGGGCTGGCCGCCATGTGATTCGGCACGATATCCAGCAGCAGTCCCATATCCCGCTGCTTCAGATTTTCAATCAGGGTATCAAAATCATCATCGGTACCGAGTTCCGGATTCAGCCGGGTAGGGTCGGTGACATCGTAGCCGTGGGAGCTTCCCATGCGCGCTTTTAATAAAGGTGAAGCATAAATATCCAAGATACCCAGAATATCGAGGTAAGACACCAGAGAGATAGCATCACGGAAACGAAAGTCCCGGTTAAACTGAAGCCTGTAGGTAGCAACGGGTATGCGCAACTGGACGGACATTTAGCTAATCCTGATCTTCATCAACTCTCCCAGAGAGCTAAAGGACCTGACCCATTTTGCCGCTTTGCGGTCATTCCGTTCGGCTTTTTGCTTATATTCCGGATAGCTGGTCTGCAATATACCCCAGTAGAGGTTCTGTGCCTTCCACAGGTCTACGGAGAAAGGCATCGAGTGTACCAGCTCGACGCAATCAATCAGGCTTTCAATATTAGGGATATCAGATGGATTATCCGCCAGGGCCATCATCATTCTTTCCAGATTCTCCTGGAAGTCAAAGCTGATGCCGTCGGCGTCAAGTTCAACCTGCCACTGCTTGGCCGTATTGATGAGGCTGCTGATGTTTTCGGTGTCGATTGTGTCGGCGCTGACGGCGCGGTGAAGGTCGATATTAAGAATCAGTTCGGCGGCAGCGTGGAAGGCCTTGGGAACCGGAGTCCCGAGTTCGGATAAGAAGCGCATCGGTGGATAGTACGAATCATAGAGTTGACGGTAAGCTGCTTCAATCTCCGACATGGTGGACTCAAGGATGTAGTCCAGCGCTTTACGCTGTTCATCACGGAAAAGTGATTTCAGCGAGTAAGAGGTACCACCGAAATGCTTGTCCAGCAAACGTATTACCTCCGTAAAGTCGGCGGCAGCGCAGGACTGGGTCGTCTCGGTTACCATTGCCTGATATGATTCTTCTCCCTGGTATTTCTGCACCCCGGCATTGATAATGTGGTCCCCGAAATGGAAAACGCCGAAGCTGAAAAGGCCCGACTCTCCGGTAATCTCGGAGGTTACTCTCGAACGACCGACGGCCAGTCTCGTCTTACCGCAATCAGTCGTCTGGTAATCCTCGTTACTTATTAAATAGCAGTTAATCCTGGACTCGTCGCTGTAATCCTCGAAAAGGGAGCTGACAGCGTAATGAGCCACGACCCTGGGCAGGTCTACCATGGCTGGCTTGACGTAATTCTCATAGATGCGGCGTCCGTCACCCTGTCCGGGAATATTGCTTTTTGCCTTTTCCAAGAGTTCCAGGAAGCGTGTTTCGGTACCATTGTGGGACAATTCCCGCGCCAGCTGCACCACCCTTCCGGCGTAATGGATAACCTGCACCGTCTGTATTTCAGATAGATCGTCGAAGAACCAGCCGCAGCTGGTATACATCAGCATGGCATGGCGCTGAAGCTCAAGTAGTTTGAGTATTCGTATCTTCTCCATCTCGTTCAGTTCACGGATAGCATGCTGACTCAGATATTTCGACACGTTATCCGGAGAACGGTCCAGGATGACATTAATATAATCGTCGCGGGCTGCCCATGGGTCCTTGAGGTATTTCCTGGCTTTTTCCTCGTACCAGCCAGCCATGTTATCGCGTAGCCAGTCAAGTGCGTTCCGCAACGGGGTTCTCCAGGACTGATTCCACTTGGGATGAGCCCCGCTATTACAGCCACAATTACTCCACCAGCGGTCGACGCCGTGTGAGCAACTCCAGGATGTCTTTTCGATAATCTCAACTTCATGAGTCGGCGGGCATTTCTCCAGATATTCACCGTAATTGGTAATTTTTGCCAGATTATTCGACTCAATATGATGCAGGGTGAAAGCTAACGCCATGTCGCCGAAGCGGTGGTGATGCCCGTATGTCTCGCCATCAGTGGCGATGTGGACGAGTTGAGGTGATTCTCTATCTTCAGAAAAGGCGTCTACCAGTCTTTTAGCAAAGGCTTCACCGCTGTTAAGTACGTCCTCGAAGGCAACGGCACGTGATATGGGGCCGTTATAAAAAAACAGGTTCAGCTGGCGACCTGACGGGAGATTAATCAGATAAGCACGCGTGGTATCGATATTACCCTTGCTCGCATCCTCCCATTTATCCGTACCGATTAGTCGCACCTGCCTTGCCTGATGAGGGGCCAGGATGGTGAATTTTATCCCGAGTTCCGCCAGAATTTCCAGTGTTTCCAGGTCCACCGCGGTTTCGGGGAGCCACATCCCCTCCGGCTGCCGCCCGAAGCGGTGTTCGAAGTCACGTATTCCCCACAGGACCTGGCTATATCTGTCATGGTAGTTAGCCAGCGGCATGATAATGTGGTTATATGCCTGTGCCAGAGCGGAGCCGTGCCCGGAGAAATATTCCTTACTTTTCCGGTCGGCCTCGATAACCGCCTGATAAACACCGGGTTCGTATTCCTCAAGCCACATGAGCAGCGTGGGCCCGAAGTTAAAACTCATGCGAGTATAGTTGCTGACTATTTGAGTGATGAAACCGTCACCATCCAGTATGCGCGAGGTGCTGTTGGGCTCGTAGCACTCGGCCGTTATTCTCTCGTTCCAGTCGTGGTAGGGATATGCCGAGTCCTGTAATTCAACATATTCAAGCCAGGCGTTTTCCCGCGGCGGCTGGTAAAAATGACCGTGAATGCAGATGTAACGTTCCATCTGGTCAGCTCTCCTTCTCTAAAAGGACAAATGACTTTGGCTCCATAGTCAGGTCGATTTCACCCGTATAGTTGATTTTATCGGGCACAATATCTCCGTCACCGAGCCATTGTGCATCGTTCGAATCCAGTATTTTATGCCATTCTCCTGCCGGTATTGGCTGATGCAACTTAACCGCATTATCATTGAAATTATAGAGAATAGCAACCTCCCTATTTTCCTTCCACCGGCGGACGTAGAGCATTTTATTGTTTTCGTCTCCTTCCACCTCCATATTATCCTTGTTCAGGCTGGCAAGGACCGGATTTTCTTTACGGAGACGTATAAGCTCGCGGTAGAAATCATACAGGACTCTGTGCTGCTCCTTGTTACGCAATTCGCAGTTGAGCCTGGCAGTAAAAAAAGTAGCTTCGTCCTGTGGGTCAGGTATTTCACCCTGCCATTCAAAGGCGGAAAATTCCTCCCGGCGTCCTTTCCTAACCGCTTCTATGAGGTCGGGGACAGAATGGCTGACGAAGTATGGAAAAGGAGCCGTTTCCCCGTATTCCTCACCCATAAATACCAGGGGCAGGAACGGAGAAAGTATAACGACGCCAGCCGCCAGCTTTAAGGAACCAAACGAGACAATCTGGCTCAGGCGATCACTTCGAGCTCGGTTGCCCACCTGGTCGTGGTTCTGTGAAAAGACCACGAAGCGGTGTGCCGGAATATCTATCGAGGATGTGCCGTGCTGGTGCTTACGGTAGGGGGAATACTCGCCCGAATAGACGAAGCCTTCACGATATGCCTTGGCCATTTGCCGGACAGTGCCGAACTCCTCATAGTACCCGGTTTTTTCACCCGTGAGTAAAACGTGGAGGGCATGGTGGAAATCGTCATTCCACTGGGCGTCCAGTCCGTATCCGCCGGCTTCCTGTGCCCGGACGAGGCGGGAATCGTTGGCGGTGCTTTCCCCGATGAGGAAGATATGGCGGTGGAGTTTCTCTGCCTGCTCGTGTACCGAGGCAGCCAGCTCCTCGATAAAGGTACAGGCCGAGATGTCCAGTATCGCGTGGAGCGCATCGAGACGGAGGGCATCGATATGAAACTCGGTTATCCAGTACAGGGCGTTCTCGATGAAGAAACGGCGCACCTCATCGCTGTAAGCCCCGTCGAAATTTATAGCAGTACCCCAGGGCGTATGATACCTGTCGGTGAAATACGGTCCGAAATTTGCCAGATAATTGCCTTCAGGGCCGAGATGGTTATACACCACGTCCAGAACTACCGCCAGGCCTTTCCGGTGGCAGGTATTCACCAGTCGTTTAAGACCGTCCGGTCCGCCGTAGGAGTACTGAACAGCGTAAGGATAAACACCATCGTATCCCCAGTTGCGGTTGCCGGAGAACTGCGCTACCGGCATCAGCTCTATGGCGGTAATACCCAGTTCTTTTAGCCCATCAAGATAACCTATGATGGCGTCAAATGTGCCTTCAGGGGTAAACGTACCCGTATGAAGCTCGTAGATGATATAGTCCTGTAAGGGTAGTCCTGACCAGCGTTCGTCTTCCCAGCTAAAATGCGTGTCTACGACTTGAGAAGGCCCGTGAACTCCCTGCGGTTGAAAACGGGAAGCGGGGTCAGGATACTCAGAATCTCCGTCCAGGCGGTAAAAGTACTGGCTCTCTGAGGTTATACCGTCGGTGGTTTTCTCCCAGTATCCCCGGCTATTCTTGTCCAGGGGTATTATTTGTTCCCGGGGCCCAACGATATGTACTTCTACCTGTTTTAAGAATGGAGCCCATACCAGAAAACGGGTTCTGTCATGCCCCAGATAGGTAGTCCCGAGGGTAATATCCCTGCTCATTTCCCCGCCTGTTTTCTGAGCCTGTTTACTTCCTCCAGAGTATCACGAACCTCTGGTAACTGGCAAAATTCCTCAAGGGCATAGCCTGCCTTGCAGCGCCAGTTGGGATTCCTGTCGTCGGTGCTGGGTACATTCTGCGACCGTGTTTCCAGCCACAGGTCTTCCAGATTTACCAAGACGACACGGGCCAGGCTGGCACTGAGGAACGATAAACATGCTTTCAAAGCACCTTGAACATCCGTATCTTCTCCTTGTAACCAGTTCTTTTTACGAAGAAAGTTTGCCAGATTATCCCTGGTCTTTTGCCTGTCCTTCATCTCAATTTGAGCACTCTTCTTATTGAGTAAACCGAGACTCTGCCTTTCCGGGATATCGAGTCCCTGCCAGAAGGAAGCGAAGGGAGGCATATCGTGGGTATTCAGACTGGCTATAGCGTTACTCTGTGGGTGATGCAGTTTATCCGAATCGGCAAGCTCGTAATGTAACACGTACATGCGCTGGAGACCGTGCCGGGACATACTCGGTCTGACATAGGACGGTACGGTACCCAGGTCCTCGCCAACGATAACACTCCGATGGCGAAGGGACTCGAGCGTCAGGATGGCGTAAAGCTCCTCGGCCCTGTACCGTACGTAAACACCCTGCCTGGCTTCAAGCCCTTTAGGAATCCAGTAGAGTCGATATAAACCCATGATGTGGTCGATACGTAGCATACCGGCTTGCTGAAGGTGGTGACGCAGATATTCCCTGACGTACCGGTAACCCTGCTCCCTTATTCTTTCCGGGTGAATCGGTGGAAAATGCCAGTCCTGTCCCCAGGTAAAAACGGAGTCGGGCGGTGCCCCTGCCGTTGCTTCCAGAGCAAAATTATCACGCCGACGCCACACGTCGTATCCTTCGGGATGGGTTCCCAGAGGTAAATCAAAATACAGAATTATATCTTTCTCGCGAGCCTCATCGGCCAGACCCTGCACCTGCTGGTGAGCCAGCCACTGGGAATACATATGGTAAAGCTTTTTTCCCTCATCGTAATCGTTTTCATCCAGGGTACCGTTGCGCAATCGCTCCGGCCAATCTGTCCAGGGAGAACGAAGGTTTTCCATGGTTGCCCGGAAACGGGCGTAGTCCTCCATGAGGGGATTAGCCTGGATGAATTTGTTAAACTCCTGGAACCGGGCTGTTTTTCTGGTAATCAGGCTATGGCAGCATTCCTCCAGGACGCGGCGTTTTAACGTCATTAGACGACGATAATCCACCAGGGATTTATCCTGTGGTACATTATTTTCTCCGGGAGCTGGCTTCGATTGTAACATCGACTGAGCCTTTGAAGATTCATGAAACTCCGCCACGCTTTCCAGATTGACATAAAACTCGTTCCAGAGTAGCCGGCTGACGGGTGCGTACGGACTGGGCTCGAAGAGTTCGTCGAGGAAGGTTGGCAGCAGCGGCAGAGTCGCTACAGTTCGTCCGCCCAGTGATGAAACCCAGTCGGCCAGCGAGCCGAGAGCGGCATAGTCACCGACGCCCGGATTATCACGATGATACAGAGCGTACAGAGGAATGAAGACTCCCCACATACGCTCACCGGATTCTTCGGGGGACAGGTAGGCTTTACCAGGTGACGATATTATCAGAGTCTCGGCGGTCTTCGCATCCATTTCAAGTGAAAATTTATGGTATCCCCACGGGAGACTTTCCGGCAAATCAATTTGCTTTACCAGGTAACCGGTCCCCTCGATATCCCTTTTCTCGATAACAGGGAAGCCAGCGGCTCGCCATTTCCAGTTCTTTTTTGTACCGTCCTCCGTTTCCAGATAGCCGTACCAGGAAATATCAGCCACACTATCCAGCACGCACACCCTGATTTCCGGGGGGTTACCATTCCAGGCTACCGTGACCGGCTCCAGAATACGCTGATGGAGTACCTGTTTCTTTTCCCGTAAAGCCGAAGCCACGTCATCGGGAGAGTCTAACGGCGCCCCAAGTGCCTTGATTACTGCGAGCAGACTCTCTACCGAAGCCTGTCGTCTATTATGAGATACATCATAGTAGGCTACCTGTATGTTATACAACCCTGCCAGCTGGTAGAGATACCGTTTCAAGGTTTTAATATCCATTTTGTTATATCGCCGGGTTCTTACGATTATTCATATATTTATACAAGTTTATCGCTGTGATTAGGTACAGTGGTTGATGCTGTGTGGCGAACCGGTACCAGCCAGGTTTTCACACCGGACCTAAATCCATGCCCCTGGGCACAACGACTACTCCTTTATTTGAAACAGTGCAGCCTCTTTTTATATCAGCTTCGTGGTCGTAGCCAACCCGCGTATGTGCCCGGATGTTAGACTCTTTATCGATAATTACTTTCTTTATTCTGACTCCGGGCTCGATGATTACGCCATCAAGAACCACGGAGTCGTCAACCTGAGCATCTTTCTCGACAACAACGCCGGGAGATAATATAGAGCGCTGGACGATACCGCCGCTGATAATACACCCATCGGACACCATCGCATCCAGCGTCCTGCCCCCGAGAATACACTTACTGGGCGGTAGAGACCTTTCGAATGTTCTGAATGGCCACTTGTCCGTATAGAGATTAAACAGGGGATCGATACCGATTAGGTCCATATTGGATTCATAATAGGAATCTATGGAACCGACATCCCGCCAGTACGATGAATCACGCGTCTTTTCCACCAGGATTTTCTTCCTGACTCCATTATCGACCTGAGCTATATTATCTTCTATGGCGTTGTTATTGGAGAAATCATAGATTGATATATCAGACCGTGTTCCAACCAATCCCGGGATGATATCTTTACCGAAGTCGTCGCCATCCTCATTCAGGACCTCCAGCAGGGTATCAATGTTAAAGATGTAGATACCCATGGAGGCTAACACATGGTCGTCATCCCCCGGGATTGTCTTGGGTTGTTCCGGTTTCTCCACAAAACCGAGGGCTCGGTTATTCGGGTCTATTTCAAAAACCCCGAGTTTACCGGCCGCCTGCTCTTTTGATATACGGATGGCCGATATGGTGAAGCCGGCTTTTTTCGACCGGTGGTAATCGACCATCTGTTTGTAGTTCATCTTGTAGACATGGTCGCCAGACAGTATTAAAACCTGGTCGAAATTCTTACCCTGCAGCAGGTCAAGGTTCTGCCGGATGGCATCTGCCGTGCCCTGGTACCATTCTTCTCCTATTTTTTGCTGGGCGGGCACACAGTAAATATACTCGCCTAACCGGGAGCTTGATATCTCCCAGCCTTCCTGGATATGACGCTGCAATGACCAGGAGCGGTACTGCACAAGTACGAAAATTTGCCGGATTCCGGAGTTGATGCAGTTACTGAGAGAAAAATCAATAAGACGGTATTTACCGGCAAAGGGCACGGCCGGTTTTGATCTTACCCGGGTCAGTGGTTGCAGCCTTTCCCCCGTTCCCCCCGCTAGAATGATGGTCAGCACTCTGTCCATGGTTATTCCCCGGTTTGCTCATGGCTCCTGTTTCTTACCTCATAGTATACCAGATAAATAATAAAAATCATCATTATTGTGGAAGGATTTTTCACAGGGACATCATCTTGTTTACCAGTAATGGGAGGTGTATAATTCGCTTATCCGGAGAGACATATCCTGGAAGAAGAGGTTAAGATGAAGATTCTTCTGGTCGTTGATGGCTCATCATACTCAAGAATTGCTGCCCGAATACTTAAGGCATTGCGGCTTCCTGAAGGCACGGAGGTAACTATCCTTACCGTGGTACCTGAACCCACCTTTCTCGGAGGGATTACTCTTAATGCCATCATGGGCACGAGTGAAGCCAGAATTAAAGCTAATGATGAGCAGCAGGAAAGAGCCCTGATATTACTTGCAGAAACATCCCGGGCACTGGGTAAGGGTAGACTGAATGTAGAGACTATGGTGCGATGGGGGAATCCCGCTGAGGTAATCTTCTCAGAAGCCGAAGAAGGTAAGGCTGGGTTAATAGTCATGGGGGCTAAGGGGCTGACCGACCCGCTGAATTTTCGTCTGGGAAGCGTTGCCCTGAACGTAGCTAAATACGCTAAATCAAGCATCCTGCTCGTCAGAAAGAAAACGGCTTCCCTGGCTAACGAACCGCGAAAAACGGAGGGAATGACGACTGTAAAAAGGGTTCTGTTTGCCACGGACGGTTCCAGATATGCGGAGGAAGCGGTCCAGTTACTTTTGTCTCTTCTTGTCCCGCAACGTGCCGAGGTTATTATACTTACCGCCCTTCATTCACACCATGAGTCTTGGTGGAAGGCGCCGACGTTAAACCTGGGTACCGACCGGGAAGCTCTCGCTAAAATACAGGCAGCCGAAGAGGCTGAAGCCCGAAAGATAACCGGACAGGCGGAAAAACAATTCCAGGAGAGAGGCTACAAGGCAATCCCGGTGATAAAACAGGGAGAAGCTAGTGACTGTATCATAGCGGCCGCTATGGAGTATCGTCCCGATATTATCGCACTCGGGAGCAGGGGTTTAACCGGTATCGAGTCATACCTCCTGGGAAGTGTTACCGAGAGAATAGCCAGATACGCCAACTGCCCGGTATTGATAGCCCGGAATGTACGGTAAACAATAGCAGCTACTGCTAAGAAAATTGCCTAGCTTTGTTTAAAAATAGGAGATTTCGATATACATGAAAAGAATTATGGTCAAGGACGTGTACGAGCTTCATGGTACCGCCACCATAATGGTTGCCGAGGATGTACCTCTCGAGGATATTATTATCACGTTTGCGAATAACCCCGGTATTCGTGGGGCATTTTTGGTAGACAAAGAAAAACGGTTCGCCGGGATAATTTCGCGAATGGCCATTATGAAATGGGCGGATTTTCAGCTTTTCGGCAAATGGAAAAGGGGCGTTCCTGCATCAGAGGTCACACAACTCGTTGATACTATAAAAGCTAAATATCTGGCTCGTGGAAGCTGGCGTTCGTTCGGAGTGAAGGAATGGGACACTCTGGAAAAAGCCTTTAATCAGATGATGATGCTGGGGGAGGATGTCATCCCCGTATTGGATGATGATGGCAAGATTATCGGTGACTTAAGACTTTCTGAAGTCCTCATGAAAGCAATAGAGGTTGGGAGGAGTGGGGAAAATAAGCCTTAAAACATGATTCTGATAGTCGTGAAGTAATGACATCGCGGACTTCCCGCTACCAGAGTAATTGCCGCAGAATGGGGAAAAGCGTATCTCGTGTTATCCCTTATTCCCTAGCTTGACAATAAACCAGGTTAGTCATAGACTGTAGAGACTAATCCGGCACGGAGGATAGCTCCTCATGAAGTGCCCGCATTGTCAGGATGAAAACCGCGAGGGGGTCAAGTTCTGCGAGCATTGTGGAGCAGTGATCGAGTTGGTTTGTCCCAGCTGCGGAGCTCATGTTCCCCCAGACAGAAGGTTCTGTGGCGAGTGTGGTCATGCCCTTGTTGAAGGAAAGAAATCGACAGCTAAGTCGCAACCCAAGCCCAAGAAACCCTCAACCGTTCAGCCCATTTCCTTTGCTGATGGCCGTTACCAGGTCGAGAAGTTCCTCGGTGAAGGCGGCAAGAAGAAGGTCTACCTGGCCCATGACACCCTGCTGGACAGGGATGTGGCCTTTGCTTTAATTAAGACCGAGAATCTGGATGAAAGTGCCCGGAAACGTGTCACCCGTGAAGCCAGGGCCATGGGCAGGCTGGGAGACCATCCCCATATCGTGACTGTCTTCGATATCGGTGAACATGAAGGGCAACCTTACATGGTGTTACCCGTATTACCCGGTGGTGACGTGGAAGGACTTATTGAGAAAGCCCCGGAACACAAGTTACCTCTGGATAAAGTACTGGACATCGTAGAGGCTGTATGCAGAGGTCTTGTATTTGCCCATTCCAAGGGTATTATCCACAGGGACTTAAAACCGGGCAATGTCTGGCTGAGTGCTGATGGTACGGCCAAGATAGGCGACTTCGGGCTGGCGGTGGCGGTAGATCTATCAAGGTTAACCCAGTCAGGGATGATGGTGGGTACTTACTCCTACATGCCCCCGGAACAGGCGATGGGTGGTAAGGTGACCGAGAAGGCTGACCTTTATTCCCTGGGGGCTATGTTGTATGAGATGGTGACGGGCAGACCTCCTTTTGTTGGTGATGACTCTGTAAGTATTATCGGGCAGCACATCAATACCCCACCGGTATCACCCACCTGGCACCGGGCTGACTTACCTCCTGCATTGGAGACGCTGATACTGCAACTTCTTGAGAAAGACCCTGAGAAGAGACCTGACTCGGCTAAAGTAGTACTGGAAGCCTTGGAATCTATAGAAGCCGGTAAGGTAGAGAAAGAGTCTACTATAGAAGCATCTACAACAACTGAGAATCCCCTATATAGAAGGGTATTTGTAGGCAGGGAGCAGGAACAGAAGCAGTTACAGGATACCTTCAACGGTGCTATCTCGGGGCAGGGTGCTTTGATGATGGTTGTTGGGGAGCCTGGTATTGGTAAGACGGCCTTAACTGAACAGTTAGCCACCTGGGTGAAACTGAGAGGTGGACGTACACTGGTCGGGCATTGTTATGAAGAAGGGTCATTATCGTTACCTTACCTGGCCTTTGTGGAAGCCATGCGTTCTTATGTGTTGAGTCGAGAAGCTAAAGACTTAAGGGAAGAATTGGGCACCGGTGCTGCCGATGTTGCCCGCATTGTTTCTGAGATACGGGAGAAGCTCAAAGTAAAGCCACGGCCCAAGGCAGACCCTGAAGAAGAGAGGTACCGGCTGATGCAGGGTGTTTCTGACTTCCTCCATAATGCTGCCAACGTACAACCAATACTTATAGTATTAGAGGATCTGCATGATTCCGACAAGGGCACATTGGATATGCTGATACACGTGTCCCGGCATCTTACCAATTCCAGGCTATTATTGGTCGGAACCTACCGGGACGTTGAAGTAGACAGGACTCATCCGTTATCGGCTGCCCTGGCTGAACTCAGGAGACTTGCCACGTATGGGAGGGTCTTACTGAGGGGACTCAATGCAGATGAAGTGAGAAGGATGCTGGAGGGTATTACGCGGGAGGAAGTACCGTGGAGCCTTGCAGAAGCAGTACACCGACAAACTGAAGGTAATCCCCTCTTCGTGCAGGAAGTGGTGAGATATCTTGTTGAGGAGGGGTTACTTTCTCAGCAAGATGGGCGTTACAAGCCAACCAAAGACACGCCTCTGGAGATGAATATTCCTGAAGGATTGAGAGACGTTATCGGGAAGAGGTTATCGCTCATAAGTAAGGAGTGTAACCAGTTGCTTTCCATCGCTGCCGTCATCGGGCG
>Ga0209427_10001002_pt1 | contig 31776 bp, 27 predicted proteins | sample DeeMarSWOR136_30_FD_187465 | JGI IMG/M metagenome (GOLD analysis project Ga0209427, IMG submission 187465) | Marine sediment microbial communities from White Oak River estuary, North Carolina - WOR-1-36_30 (SPAdes) (version 2) | ecosystem: Environmental > Aquatic > Marine > Intertidal zone >...
TGTCATCGATCAGCTCAGACACTACATAATTCAAGAGTATGACAAACTGGGTAGACTCACCAGTACTAAATGGTATACTGGCACCTACGGATCTGGAACATTGTATACTACGGCATCATACACTTACCGTTATGATAGTCTGGTATCAACCATAACAGATCCTGGCAATGACACGTTCGCCCACACATACGATTTCTTAGGTCGTCGTACTCAAATTCAATATCCAGATTCATCTACTGTTACTTGTTCGTATGATGACACCAACAACAAAATGACCTTCACCAATGAACGCGGCTATGAAAGAATATACTGGTATGACTGGCTCAGGCGGTTGACAAAAGTGGAAGAAGAGTACACCGCCGATACCTTTGCAACAACTACCTGCCAATACGATGAAATCGGCCATTTAACCTCCTTTACTGATGCTGAAAATCATACCACAAGCTACACTTACGCCTCTTTGTTCGGATTAACAAAGACCACATACTCTGATTCTACATACGAGGAGTACAGATATGATAAGGCGGGCCATCTCACATCCTTTACCGACCGCAACGGCAGTGAGACCACATACACCTACGATGATATATACCGATTGACACAAATTCAATACCAAGATCAATCCACTGTTTCTTTCACTTACGATTTGAATAGCAACAGGTTAAAAATGGAAGATGATGCCCCCAATACAGGGGACTACATAGAACACAGTTATGATAAATGGAACAGATTAACCAGTAAAACCAGACACATCTCCCAAGACACCTACACAGTCTCCTACCAGTACGATGTGGCCAGCAGGTTGACCAAGCTCACTTACCCTGACAACATGCAGATTCTCTACTCCTATGATGATCTTGATCGCACTGTAGAGATTAGACGTTATGTCGATGGCGTAAATGATGAGATACTCATGGACAGTGTCCAGTACGATACAGAGAGTTTGCTCACCCAGTTTGACTATGGAAACGGTTTGCAGGCCGCCTTCACCTACAATTCAAAAGATAGGCCTGTGACTGTCGATGTCAAAAACGGTGAAACAACCCTTTTGGATCTAGATTACACCCACGACAACAGTAATAACGTTACCCAGATTGTAAATGGCTGGAGGGACACAGATTCCAACTGGCATTCTGACACTGAATCCTACAGTTACGATGGATTAGATCGGTTAACGTCTGCCAGCTGCACTTCATGGTCTCACACCTACTCCTATGATAAAGTAGGTAACAGAACAGCCAAAGATTCAGTCATCTACACCATCAATAGTGTCAATGAGGTTACCGCTCTGAGCGACGGTACCTCATTCACCTACGATTCAAACGGGAACAGAATACAAAAGACCAAAGGAACTGACACATGGGTGTACACTTATGACTATGCTGACAGGTTAACAGAAGTGGAAAAGAATCAAACAACTATAGGAGAATATGTCTACGATGGAGACGGCAAAAGGTTACAGGTGACCGAAGACAGCGTAACTACCACCTACATTTACTTTGGTTTGAATGTCTTATACGAGGAGAACTCTACTAGTACAGCTGCCTACATCTATGGACCCACAGGAAAGCTGGCCAAGAGAATTACCATCAACCAGGAGTCTGACACCTATTATTACCATACTGATCATCTGGGATCTGCCAGACTGATAACAGACAGCAGCAAGAACATTATTTCTGCGGTTACCTACCACCCCTTCGGTGAGGTCTGTGTCAAAGAAGGCTCAGAGGACTACCTTTTCAATGGAAAAGAAAAAGATTCTACAGGTCTCTACTACTATGGAGCGCGATACTATGACTCAGAAATTGGTAGATTTCTAACCAGAGACACATGGCAAGGAGAAATCGGAGATCCTCAGAGTTTGAATCGATATGCATACTGTTCTAACAATCCAGTTAAGTACATCGATCCGTGGGGAAATTTCTGTTTATCAGCAAGTATTGGTGCGCTTGTAACTGGCAAAGTGCTAGCAACAATTGTTGGTGCACTATTAGCAATCCCAGTAATTGGATGGATCATTATTATCTGTGTAGTGGTGATTATCGCTGTCGCACTCACGTATCATGAATACGAAAAACAGCTGATGTCTGAGCAAAATGTCATAAGAGATGAAAACGGCAAAGCTGTCTCCAAGAGGATTGTTCGGGATGGGAAGATTGTGAGTATTATAATATTTCATGAAGATGGTAGCCACACAACCTATTGGTATGACCCAGAAACTGGCCAACTCATGAAACATAAAAAAACGAAAGATGGAGTAAGTGAAGATCCAGAAGTTGTACCAGATGGACCAGAAAAAGATATGGTAGAAGATCAATGGAAAGAACATCAAAGATTGATGGAAAAGCAAAATCAAGAAACAGGTTCAGAGAACACAGGTGAAAATACAGGTAGTGATGGAGGTGGTGAAGCAGGATCTCCGGCAGCGAAAGCCGGACCCAACGCAACCGCAATCTAGCCTTTGCAAAATTCCGTGGCCAATTGCAGATACACTGGAGTCATTTACGGAGACTGCAACCTTCCACAATCAAAAATATAAATAGAGTTAAAAAGGACATATTAATACTACAACAGAAGCAAGTTGTTACCAGGTGAGTAAGATGGCTACCCCTGAAGAGATAATAGCAAAAATCGATGAGTACCTAGAAGGAAAAATCACGGAAGAGGAAGCAGCTCGATGGGCTGCCACAGAACTCGATAAGACTGAATTACGGGGAATTCGCCGTGATACACTGCAGGATCTCATATTATTGACAGAATTCGAATTCGCCAGAACTACCAAGAAAGAATTGGAGCGTGACAAGTATGTATTGAGTAAGTACGACTGGACAGAAAGAGAGTTAATTGGTGAAGATGCCCTCCCCCGAGAAGCGCTCTGGATGGCGTATGAACCAGGAGATCGTATTGTCACAGTGAAGACACTACGAAAAAGCCCAAAAGAACTAATCCTAACCTTTCAGGTGCGGACCTGGGAGGGTGAAGTCCTTTCATCTCATGAGATCTCTATTGATGTTCTTGAACCCTGCACAAAATTGAGTCGGGAAGATGTGAAATCTCTGCAATGCTATTTAGAAAAACACCAGAAGGATGCACTCCCTCTACTCATCAGAGAGATGGGTGCTCGCTGCATCGATTCTATGTATCCTTTTCTGCTTAAATTCTATTTCTGGGTTTATGACCCTGAATTCCATTTTGACTATTCCATTCTTGTCTCTTCTCCCAGAGATGTGTGGAAGCCGCCGCATCCAGGTTGAATGGCCCGGTTACTGTAAGAGCATTTTAGATTAGAGAAAGAATGACATTCTTTTTGTTACGTTTCTAGGAATTCGTACTGCCCTTCTGACAAGGAAAGCTCAAGTCAATTGCGTGGTGTTTTTCTCAATTTTGTTACACGTGTAACAACTTTTTTTCTTTTTTTGGCTATTCTTGGTATCTTTGATATCTCTCTTACAGAAAAATGTCACAGTAACGGGTGAAATGGAAAGCTTTTTAAGTTTTGAGATGTCTGAAACATAAAACTGAGGAGGTGTAAGATTGGAGTCTGCCCTTGAGAAGAAAAAGAGAAAGTTCCGAGCCCTGTATGAACTTCTTTTTGCTAATTACAGAATTTTGAACTATCGGATATCTGAGAAGCTCGGTTTTCGTGCTGTATCCAAAGTGCTGGAGGAAGCTCATAGAAACCAGTACATCATAGGACCAGAGGCCAGAAAATGCTCCCATGCAAACACGTTAGAGTATATTTACTTCTTCAATACAGAAGAGCCAGATATCACCTACATGAAATACCGTGAAGATCCACGCGTCATCTACAACGCACAATTGTATGGGTTCTGCAACTCATTGGTGATCTCTAAAGAGGAAATAGAGATTGAGGGGGAGATTTTGTTAAAAGGGCCTCGTTCTGACTACTACGTACCCTTTACTCCTGATCACTCCTTTGAATGTGCATTGCAGAACATGCAGAAAAAGATACAACATTTCAGTCCTCATGATTACACACCACGAGAATTCATCAAAACCCACTGGAATGAGACCGTGAAGTGGGATGAAGATGATGAGAAGATCTACAGATTCCTCAAGTACAATTTGAGGAAGAAAAAAGGGTCTTTTATCGAAAGAAATTGGATATCAGTAGGAAAAATCAACTACTGGTTCGAAACCCTTGATAAGCGGTGTACTATTCATACAAGTTTCTATCCTGAAACGCTCACAAAATATCAGAGTTATCTTTCCATGTTTGATACTGATTATGAGGACTTTGTCATAGAAGTGTTTTCTGAGTTACCAGCATCCCCTTCATTCTTCAAGGTTCAGGATAGATTGATTCTAATAGCTTACTATCCGGGAAAGTTCATGAATGATGTCTATACCCGAACTTCCGAAATCCTGAGTATTCCTCCTCTAGAAGTAGAACTCCTAACCGAGGGAATTGTAAAAAAGAAACAACGCGCTATGGTTGGACGGTCTTGGAAGAAAGACCTCTAACCCGGAGCACCTCCTCTTGCACTAGGAATAAGATTGTCACCTCCTTCTTCCACAATATCATACGAGGAGACTCAGATTATTCGCGAAGAGATGATTTATGGACTTGGATAACTGTTACTAAGACTTAATAAGGTTATTATTAATTTCTCTATTTCTTGAATTTCTGAATTTGTATAGATTAAGAATAGGAAACTATATTAATTGGCAAAGAAAACCAGATGCAGAGACGAGGTCAAGACAGCCATGTCTCCAAACTATTGTCTTTCGGCGCAAATCTTTCACCCATCAAGGAGAGAAGGTTCGCAAGCCTTCAGAAAGTATCTGGAGAAAAAAACAAGATATGGAAGGAAGAGCTGAATTGTGCTAGACTGAATAGTGCTCTTCGTCACAAAAACCAATAAACCCCTTCACCCCCTTTTGGTTAAAACACTCAGTTCTTCTTTCATCTCAATTGGGGAAGGGAAGGATAGAATATGGCCCAAAAAGAAGGGATTTCACTTCCTTCGGGACCGGCTTCCCTGAATTCCTCCCTTCCCTTTGGTGAGACCGTGTCTGAACCTGCATTGATCTCCAAGATGTCGGAAAGGATCTTACGTTTCAGATTCTGGACATGGTTCTCACCCTTATGAGTTGTCCGACAGAGACCGTCTTGAGAGTTCCTGCCTAAAAGGATAACTCCCTAATTGAGGGCAGCCCACCGATGGAGGAACAAAGACTGCCACTACTGCCCGATTAGTGAGCTTCCACGTTCCTCCACCTGAAGGGAAGTTGAAAGAGAGCAGAAAGGTGATACAAATGAAATCGGTATATATAGCTGAGGGAAATATCCAGAAGGAAGAAGAGACATTGTCATACTTCAAAGAGTTCACTGGGCTAACAACAAGAGAAATTGAAATTCTAGCACTTCTTGTTGATAATAGCAGGATGATAGTAGAAGAGCTGGCAAGAGTAACAGGATTCAACTATACAACAATCAAGGAGATCTTGAAAAATCTAGAGAACAAAGGATTAGTGAAATCTACCCTTGGAAAACCTATTCGTGTAGATTCTGTTCCAATCAGCGAGGTGGCCTAATGGGATATGCCCAAGGATGGGGAAATTACTCTCCGCCGATATGGCATTTGATCTGGAGAGGCCAGTTTTTCAAGAATCTCTCATCTTTACCTCCGTTGGAGAGTAACCTCACAATCCTTTTTGAGAGGTGGTTTAAATAGGTTGGGGAAGCAGTGGGCTGTTTCGAGAGGTGTGACCGTGACCAAGACACGTAGTGACGAAAAAGAGAGCAGTAACATAAGACCAGATCGTAATACATGTGAAAAAAAGACGAATTTTGTCAAAGAGAATATTGGCTTGCACACGAAAGGTAAAGACAGCTTAGGTATAAGCCAAGAAAGAGACGAAGGTAGAAATACAGACAGAGAAATGGGGTTCCAGGGGGAATGGTACCATTAAAGTTACTGATAAACTATTGAAGAGATTCTTTGAGATTTACACGCAAATATATGAGAATCCACTTATGTCCCAAAATCAGATAGCACGGAGTACAGGTATTCCACGGAGCTCCGTCTCGAGGTACCTTGAAGAAATGTATGAACGTTCCATTATAAGGGGACCTCAAATCTTTGTGAAACCAGCACAGAACTACCACTTATATGCTTCTTTCTGTCAATTTAAAGACCCCTATACAGTCTATAAAGGATTGAAAGAACTTCCTCATGTTGTGTACAGATCCTGGAATTGTGGTGAATGGAATATCACATTGATCAGTGACAAATTGATGAATCTTCCTCTACTGAGAGAGTTCAAAGAGTGCATTTACCAGGGTGTCAAGAGTGCTACATACCTTCCCGAGGTTACCACATTGATTTGGGACAAATCCATGGAGAAAATCCAACAAATGATATCAACCCCAAGGAAGAAAACTACCCTTTACGAGGAAATTCCAGCCAACCTGTGGAATAGCCAAGAATGGATACTTTACAACGAATTCAAAGACAACACAAGAGTACAAGCTTTCCCAATTCTAAAAAAACACAAAATGCGGTACGAAACTGCTGAGAAATGGTTTTCTGAGTTACCGCAGTTCACCAATATATATACTGGTTTCTATCCCCAAGGAATTGACAACTACTTTGCGGAAGATTTTCTCTTTCAATCTGACTACCATAGACAATTAACTGATATTTTTGGATTGCTTCCTTCAACATCTGTGTTCTTCTCAATAGGTCAAAACCTTTTAGCCAGGTTGTATGTACTGACCAAAAGAGAAGAAAATGACCTTATTTCTCTCATTCATCAACTAAAAGAAAAAGGGTATTTCACTCAATTTCGCTATGCACGGGCTCTATTCGATTAAAGTGGTCTCTGTCATCAAAAGAGTAAGAACACTCTCAGATTTCAACCTCATCATCACAGAGAAAGGTAGGAACGTTCCAAAGATCATGGAAGATATGATACAGTTGGTTGATGAAGAATAGCCCCTATCACTCTCCATATGGGAGATGCCCTCAGGGAATGAAGAATTCTAATCTTCTTTGTTATCATTTTCTCAGGGTAATGTAATAAAAGATAAAATTGTTACACGTGTAACAAAAATGGGACAACGCCTGACAATTTTACAGCCCCCTGAACCCGAAAAGTATTTAAAGAGGAGTTGGTAGTAACACCAATAGAAAATTCGTGTTACCAAGGTGATACTATGAAAAAACTGATAAGTGTTGTACTGGTGTGTATGTTCTGTGCACTTGTACCTATGAATGCAGGTGATGACCTCACTGTTGTGTGTACAACTACAGCTTTAGAAACGTTGGTTGAAGCAGTGGGCAAAGAGAAGGTGAATGTCATCTCACTGGTGCAGCCCGGGGTGTGTCCATCCCATTTTGATGTGCGGCCATCCCACGTAGCAGACGTGGGGGGAGCTTCTTTAGTGTTATACCATGGAGTGGAGCCCTGGCTGGAGGATTTGATTAAAGCGTCACAGAATGAGGGTATAGAAAGAGTACACGTAGAAGGGCCCTGGAATACTCCAGACTTCGCTATAGCCAAGATAAAATTGATACGAGATGCACTCTCAGAGGTAGACCCAGAAAATGCAGATTACTACAGAAAAAATGCAGAAACAGCAGTTAGTGAGATCAATGTCACGGCAAATACTATTAAAACAGAAGCAGAAACACTTGAAATAGATTCTGTACCAGTTTTGTGTATGGAGTGGCAGAAATCTTTTGTTGAATGGATAGGATTTGACGTTGCTGCTGCGTATGCCCCTCCAGAGACGCTTTCCATAAAGGATGTGAATGATTTGATTACCACAGGAAGAGAAAAAGAAGTCGTTTTAGTGGTTGACAACTTACAGAGTGGGACAGAATTGGGGTCTGAAATTGCTGCGCAGATCAATGGGTACCACGTGGTCTTGACCAACTTTCCTGATGCTGTACCGGAAACAGATACCATTTCTAAGATGCTGGAATACAATGCCAGACAGTTATTTGATGCAGTAACCAAATACCGTGAGGAAAAAGGGAGAATATCAGATTTGGAATCTCAATTAAGGGAGGAAAAATGGAAAAGACAGGTGTTTGAGGTGCTTGCAGCCATACTGCTTGTGCTGTGTATGGTAGAAGCTTTCGTACTGTACAGGAGAACCCGGTAAGTGCTTGGTTGGGTTGAGGGTTCTCTTTTTGCGTGACTGGTTCATAGTTGAATGGTTTCATTGGGTAGTGCTCCCCCATAAAGATGTGTCCTGTGAATACAACTCCTATCAATTTTGAAATAAAAAGAAAGATCATCAACTCTAAAAGCATTTTTACACTTTGTTAGATGATCTAAAAGAGTATGACTATCACTCTCAAGACATGAAATAGGCAGAGCCTATCAAGGCATTTTCGTCAATAATATACTGAGATTTTCTCATGAATTTGTACACCTCTTGTAAAAAATACGGATTACATATGTAAATGATGCTGTTTACTCAGGTAAACACAATTTAATCAGATGGTAGAAAGATTTAAAAGGATAAGGGGTCAAAAAAAGCGAGGTGACTGAATTGAGTTTCATCGCCAAATGCTTTGAGGATGTGCATCAAATCCTCGGCATAAAAGTGGAACCAGGAACTGAACCAGAAATTTCAAAAGAGCTTGAGAACCTCCCAGAGGTGGCAGCTGTCTACAAATCTCTGGGTGATTATGATCTCATTGCACTGCTGTCTATTGAAGATTCGCGAGCCCTGACAGAATTTGTTGGTGAAAAAGTGAGAAAATTGAAAGGTGTGGTTGATACAAAAACTACACTCATTAGAAAGTGAGGGAGAAAAGTGTCAGTTTTTGCTTTAGTTGAAATTCGAGCAGAAGATGTTCCATCTGTAAGGGAACAGCTTGAAAAATCGGAATATGTCCTGGCGTTCTATGAGTTGTTGAGTGAGTATAATATCGCTATTATGGTGGAACTGGAAAATGAACAAGCTCTTTTCGAGTTTTTAGCCTTAAAGGTGAGGACAATACCCACAGTGAAAGAAACCAAGACGCACATCATACAGGACGGTATTTCAGTCTAAAATGGTCGAGGACATGAAACTTGGATTTAGACATATCGAAAAAAAGTTAAGAGAGAGAATGGCATTCAACTTCACCCAGTTGAAGGGAGACATCATCGATACGGGAGTGTGCACCCAGTGCGGGGCCTGTACTGCTTTCTGTGATAAGATAGTGATGGAAAATGGAGTACCTGTCCTTTCGGGCAACTGTGAAAACTGCGGCGTCTGCTATGCCCAGTGTCCCAGGACAATTATAACAGAAGAAGGGTTAATTGGGAACTACATTGCTGCCTATACTGCACAGTCCAAATTCAAGACGATCAATGGACAGGATGGTGGGGTCGTTACTGCGCTGCTGTCATACTGCATGAAGGAGAATCTGATTGATGCAGCTGTGGTGACCCAAAAAGATACTGAACATCCATGGAAACCGCACCCCGCGTATGTTACCAAGATTCCTGACGTCAAAAAAGCTTCAGGGTCTGTCTACTGCCACAGTATGACTATGCCTGCCTTGGTTAAGGCTGTTGAGGAAGGGTTCAGATCTATTGGATTTGTGGGAACACCCTGTAATATTGATGCGGTCTACAAATTGCAGAAATCTCCATCCCGATTGTTCAATTTAATGATCAAGGTAAATGTTCTGCGATTTGGATTGTTCTGTATGGACAGTTTTACCTACGAGGGTATAAAAACTTTCATTGAGGGCAAGGGAATTGATCTGAGTAAAGTGAAAAAGATGGAAATACTTGGAGGATTCTTGCACGTTCACTACGATAATAGCATGACCAAGTTTCGTGTTCGGGCGCTGGATGAGTACCGCTCTTCTTCCTGTCATTTCTGCACTGATTTAACGTCTGAGAATTCAGATATATCCTTTGGTGGTGTGGGATCGCCTTCAGGGTATACTACTGTGTTAACACGGAGTAATATTGGTGACGAAATTATTAAGGAAGCAGCAGAAGATGGCTGGATCTCCTTGCACGAGATGGAGTTCGATGATTTTATGAAAGTCTTGAATTTGGCAAGAATCAAGAAGATTCATTTATATACTGTTGCCCGGAGAAAAGAGTAGTTCAGGCATCTAGGTTACTGGTTTGATGTTCCTCTTCAGTGTTAGAGCTTTTGCAGGGGTTTGTGAGGTTGCAGTTGATTCTCTTTAATTTTTTTAGTTTCAAGGGTAGTGGAGAATTTAAAGAAGGATATTTCAGTTTAGGGGATGGATTCTACTGTGTTATGAAGGATTGCCAAAATGCTCAGTATCTATTTGACTTTGAATAAAAATTCTAGAAATCAATAAGGACATGTTACACGTGTAACAAAAACCAGGGACTATTGACTCATAGACAATCCTGCGTGAAGGTTCTCTTGACAAATTTTAACCAACAGATGTAGTCTAAAATAGGTTCCATTACCATTGTTCTCGCTCAACACACTCGTGGAACAGGGTCAGCTATAGGTTTTTCCAATATTCTGCGGCCGCCAAATTTCGTTTTCAATAAAACGCGATCTCCTTTGAGGACCTCACCAATGATTGATGCATTTTTTCCATATTTGTGGGTTTTCAACGTTTCTACAATATCTTCTGCATGATCTGCATTACACGCTATGACTACCTTTCCTTCGCAGGCCACATCAAAGTAATTCAGCCCCAGCATTTCACACGCTGCTTTTACTTCTTGCCTTACAGGTATTTTCTCTTCGTAGACTTGGATTGCAGTCCTTGATTTTTCACTGAATTCATTTAATGTCTTTGCCAGTCCGCCTCTGGTGGGATCTTTCATAGCATGGATATCGTAGTGTAAAATGTTAGAAATCATCCCATTTAAGGGGGCCACATCTGATTCCAGAGAGGTTTCAAATTCTATTCCCTCCCGGTGGGACATGATAGCAATGCCGTGATCTCCAATAGTTCCAGACACTATGACTTTGTCCCCTTTTGTTAGCCCTGTATCAGTAATTACTTTTTCAGCTGTCCCAATTCCTGACGTAGTTATGATTAGGTTGTCTCCTGCTACCTTGGTGTCCCCACAGATGATTGAGACTCCTGCCTCCTCACAGACAGAATCCATGGACTGCAGTACTCTCTCTACAGAGGAGATTTCAATGCCTTCTGGTAGAACCATGGCATTTGATAGGACTAAAGGGGTAGCGCCCATAACTGAAAGGTCATTAATGGTTCCACATACAGCTAGTTTACCAATATCGCCGCCAGGAAAGAAGATGGGATCTACTGCATGAGCATCTGTGGTGAAGACGATATGGTGTCCATTTAACGGGAAGGTGCCAGAGTCATCAAGTTCTTCGAGACCGAGCCCGTTTTTGAATTTTTTGTGAAGTAACCTGGTGAGGACTGTGGTTTTCAAGAACTTGTCCATTTCTTCTCCGCCTGCACCGTGCTCTCTTTTGATGATCATGGCATAGTCTTTCTGTTGTGGTTTAAAAAGGTTCCATGTGGGAAAATTTAAATCTCTTTCAGGAGCAAAAAATCTGAAAATAGTTAAGAAAAGGAAATAAGTTGTTACACGTGTAACAAAAATGAGAGAAATACTAACGATTTGATAATTCCCTTTGGTGCGAAACCTTTATAAACTCTAGAAAGAGGTAGTACTGGGTACGGCGGTCACAGCGGAAGGGTCATACCCGTTCTCATTCCGAACACGGAAGTTAAGCCTTCCAGCGATTCGGGTTGTACTGCCATAGGTGGGAACCCCGGGACGCTGCCGGCCCACTATCCTCAATACTACGCCCGGGTGGTGTAGACCGGACTATCATACGGGACTGTCACTCCCGTGACTCGGGTTCAAATCCCGGCCCGGGCGTAAAATGGAGGGTTTAGCTCCCTAGCATTTTTATTTCTTCTGATTTTTGAATTAATCTTGATATGAAGAGTACAAATTACAAGATTATTTCCAGAATATTGGGGATCTTGCCTATGGTCCTATAAACGAAGATTATACATGCCGCACCAGATCTCCTGAGAACATTGTCGAAGAGATTGTGTACCAATCTGAGCGATACTTTTTGTTTTTTTCCAAGTAAAGGACGAGATGTGTCAGGACAGAAGCATTACCGAACCCAAAGCTATTTATAGAGCAAGACAAAGTTGTTTCATAGAGGTGAGAAAATGGAGGAAGAAAAGAAAAAAAGAATGCTGAAACTTGCTTTGATATTAGTTCCACCATATACGCTCTTCGCTATATGTTCTTTTCTTGCATTTGACTTCTTTGTTCAGATGAACATGGAGAATAAGAATAACATAGAATGCAAAATCTGTCGTTGAGTAGAATTCACTTTCTGTCACTAATGTGTTTAATGTGTTTCTTATGGTAACATTTTTAAACGGAAAAGGGGAACCTATCTGTGGATCTGTTTCCTTCAGTAATGGAGTAGTAATAACTATCTTGGCAAACAATTGCATTTTTAGATTCAGTATGTGATAAACGAAGTTCAGAAATATCAAATCGAGCGGTTTGAGGATGAGGATACTCTCTTAGATGATTAAGTGCCTCTTTGTCTCCCTTTCAACCTCGATTCTACAATGAACAATACGAATACTATAATAGACATGATTGTGAAGAGTATCTAAACTACTCCACAACCGAATAGGTGCAATAGCGGCACCACAGACGATAAGAGGGATATTCCAGTGCCGTGCTAATGAACTTTTTTTCTTCTGTTCTTTCTTTTCTTCCTTCATGTTATTATCTCTTTACCTACAAGCACCCTAAACATTGCTCTATAATTCCAATTATCCACCGAATTTAGAATCTTAATGATCTGCAAAAAAGCTTACAAACTGTATGCGAAAATTCTATACTGTGAATTTCCTACAATTCAAGAGACAGTCAACATGATAATCTGATAATCTAGCAATTTTTCCACAACTTTCGGTTGGGGGAGATAATAAGAGCAGAAGATCACATCGAATAAAGCTCAAATTTGTTACACGTGTAACAATTAGTTTCTTTGACCATGCTACATGTTACAACTCTGTAAACCCTTGCCAATATCTGGGTGTGTCGAAAGCTTTTTAAAGGGCCACCCATAATTCCACCTCACCATCAATCATTGATCAGCTACTAGCAATCTGTGTCATGTAGCTAGTGATAATCTGTGTGCTCATAAACGTTTGGGTAGGGAGTTGAACAAAGAATAACACCCCCTGCGTCTTTGAAGGGTGGTTGCATAGAGGTTTCATTAGGAGTGGAGTTGTTCCCCAAAAGGGGAAACATTTATAAATGTACAAAGATTGGTTTCAGTAGATTGTAATGTGGTTATGGGCCTGTAGCTCAGTCTGGCAGAGCATCGGCCTTTTAAGCCGAGGGTCGCGGGTTCAATTCCCGTCGGGCCCGCTCATTTCGGTGGAGAGAATGAAATTCGATCCTACTCATCATGAGATTGTCCCCGAGCACATAAAGCTGGAGGACGAAGAAGTGGAGAAACTCCTGAAGGATTATGATATCACTAAGGATAAGTTGCCGCTGATCAAGGTGACAGATCCCATAGTGAAAGCTATAGGTGCCAAACCGGGACAAGTTCTCAAGATTGTCAGAAAGGGAAGCCCTGCAGGAGAGGCAGTTGCCTACCGATTGGTAGTTAAATAAAGAGGGAATATTATGAATAGATGGCCCATTATTAAGTCCTTTTTTGATGAAAAAAAGTTCGTCAAGCAGCATTTGGACTCGTATAACGATTTCATCGACAGAGGACTGCAACAAGTTATAGATGACCAGAGAGGTATTGATACAGATATAGAAGGATTCTATGTGAAATTCGGGAGAATTCGTACAGACATTCCTAGAACAAGAGATGCAGATGGTTCCATGAGGTATTTATACCCTCAGGAGACCAGACTGAGAGATTTAACGTACTCTGTTCCTTTGCATTTGGAGATCATTCCAGTGATGCAAGGTGAAGAGAAAGACCCAGTGGAAGTTGCTATTGGCGAACTTCCCGTGATGGTCAAGTCAAAACTGTGTGCGCTGTACGGGAAGAGCGACCAAGAACTGATCGAGGTGGGAGAGGATCCCAAAGATCCGGGAGGTTATTTCATTATTAATGGATCGGAGAAAGTTATAGTGGCTATAGAGGATTTAGCTCCCAACAAGATTTTAATTGAATACAGTTCGAGGACCAATTCAGTGGTATCCAAAGTGTTTTCCACGAGACACGGGTTCAGGGCACTGGTGAAGCTGGAGCGGAAAAAAGACGGATTACTGCGCGTGTCCTTCCCATCAGTTCCTGGGAGGATTCCATTCATCACGGTAATGAAAGCTCTGGGGTTGACTAAAGATCAGGATATTGTCAACGCGGTATCTGCTGAACAAGAAATCCAGAAAGAATTACTGGATAATCTGGAAGAATCCATCGATATCACCACAGAAGAGGAAGCTTTAGATGTCATAGGAAAAAGAGTGGCTATCGGTCAGCTAAAGGAGTACCGATTGAAGAGAGCCCACTATTCTATCGACCGATATTTGCTGCCCCACATCGGTACGAGCCCTGAAGATAGGATCAGAAAAGCATACTATCTGGGTATTATGGCAGATAGAGCCATTGAATTAGCTTTAGGAAAGAGAGAAGAGGATGACAAAGACCATTACTCGTCGAAACGGTTGCGATTGGCAGGGGATTTGCTGCAGAATTTATTCCGGTTATCATTGATTCAATTAACCAGAGATATAAAGTACCAGTTGGAGAGGACCTATGCCAGAGGAAAGTTCCAGCAGGGGAAGGAGCATGAATTTGTGAAGAAATCTGTTCGTGCAGATGTGTTAACTGAGAGAATGCGCCACGCTATGGCTACCGGACAGTGGCCTGGTGGGAGGACAGGTGTTTCCCAGTTGTTGGATACGGTAAACTTCATGTCGAAGCTGTCCCACTTGCGGCGGGTTGTATCAATGCTTTCCAGAAGTCAGCCTCACTTTGAGGCCAGAGATTTACATCCCACCCATTGGGGGAGGATCTGTCCTTCTGAGACGCCGGAAGGTCCAAATTGTGGACTGGTCAAGAATCTGGCTTTGATGTGCGAAGTATCTGTGGGTGTGGATGAAGAAGAAATTGAAAGGTACTTGCTGGAGATAGGAGTTAAAAAGATTTTGAAGAAAGCACCCAAGACGTTAACCTTTGTGTATTTGAATGGTTCATTAGTGGGCACGCATCAAGATGGTGAAGAATTGGTGAAAAAAATCAGGGAAGACCGGAGAAGATGCAGAATCCCGGATGCAGTTAATGTAGCGTACTATGAGGATATTAATGAAATTCAGGTGAACTGTGATGGTGGAAGAGCGAGACGGCCGTTGATTGTGGTGGAGAATGGCGTACCCAAACTGAATGATACCCACATACAGGATGTTCTGCGGGGAGAGCTGCAGTGGAGTGATTTGGTCGAGCGCGGTCTGGCAGAGTATGTGGATGCAGAAGAGGAAGAGAACGCGTTTGTGGCCATCGATGAAGAGGATGTAACAGTAGATCACAGCCATTTAGAGATCTATCCTGCCACTGTCCTGGGTATATCTGCCAGTATTGTGCCCTTCCCGGAGCACAATGCAGCTCCCAGAAATTCGTATGGAGCAGGGATGGCCAAACAGAGCCTGGGCTTTGGAACCAGCAACTACAAATTACGAGTGGAAACTAGAGAGCACTTGATGCACTACCCACAGGGGCAGTTAGTCACCACCAAGGTGATGAAAGCGGTGGAATTTGACAAGAGACCTGCAGGACAGAATTTTGTGCTAGCTGTTTTATCGTACACAGGGTATAACCTGGAAGATGCGTTGATCATTAACAAGGCAGCTATCGAACGCGGGTTGGCACGGACACACTTTTTCAGGACGTACACTGCAGAGGAAAGGCGCTACCCCGGTGGGCAGGTGGACATATTTGAAATTCCCGACAAGACCATACGGGGGTACCGCGGACAAGAAGCCTACAAGTACGTGGATGACGATGGGCTGGCGTGGCCTGAAATAGTAGTAAAGGGAGGTGAAGTGTTAATTGGCAGAACCTCTCCTCCTCGGTTCTTACAGGAGCTGGATGAATTTGGTACTGCAATCTCGGGCAGGGAAGAAACGTCTATTTCTGCCCGGTTATCTGAAACAGGAGTTGTGGATTTGACGTTGTTGACAGAGACTCAGGATGGGAACAAACTGGTGAAGATAAAGGTACGAGACGAGCGCATACCAGAACTGGGTGACAAATTTGCGTCCCGCCACGGCCAGAAGGGTGTCATTGGATTGATATTACCTCAGGAGGATATGCCGGTCACTGAATCTGGCGTTACCCCGGACATGATTGTCAATCCGCATGCGCTCCCGTCCCGAAAGACAGTAGGTCAAATTCTGGAGATGATGGCAGGGAAAGCTTCCTGCATGGAAGGGGAAGTGGTGGATGCTACTGCCTTTGATAATATGGAAGAAATAAAAATCAAGGAACTGCTGAGAAAGAATGGGTTCAAGAGCGTGGGAACTGAAAAAATGTACAACGGCATCACAGGAGAGATTATAGAAGCAGAAGTTTTCATGGGAGTGTGCTACTACCAGAAGCTGCACCACATGGTGGCAGACAAGATGCATGCCAGATCGAGAGGTCCCCGGCAGATGCTGACCAGGCAGCCCACAGAGGGGAAGGCCAGAGAAGGTGGGTTGCGATTTGGTGAAATGGAGAGAGATTGTCTGGTGGGCCACGGAGCTGCCATGTTGTTAAAAGAACGGTTGTTAGATGCATCTGACATGTGCAACGTGTTAGTCTGTGCTGCATGCGGAGATATTGCTGCGTACGACCGGATCAGAGACAGGAAGTACTGCCCTTCCTGTGGAGAAGATACAGAGATTTACCCTGTAGAAATGTCTTACGCATTCAAATTGTTACTGGAGGAGTTAAAATCCATGTGTTTATCGCCGACATTAGTACTCAAGGAGAGGGCGTGATCTGATGAGTTTAAAAGTTATTAAAGAGATAAAATTCGGGGTACTCTCCCCTGAAAGGATCCGAAAGATGTCTGTAGCCAAGATTGTCACGGCAGATACGTACGATGATGAAGGATACCCTATAGAAAAGGGGCTGATGGACCCTCGGTTAGGTGTCATTGATCCAGGGCTGAAGTGCCGCACCTGCGGTATGCGGTTCGGCGAATGTCCAGGACATTTTGGACACATTGATCTGGCCAGACCAGTCATCCACATCGGATATGCCAAAGAGATTTACAAAGTATTAAAAGGTATCTGCCACAACTGTCACCGTATTCTCTTAGATAACGAAGAGATCAAAAAGTACAACCAGAGGCTGAAAGAGGCACGGGTGAGGGAGGTCCAAAAACAAAAGATGTTAAAGATTGTTGCAAAACAGGCTGCCCGCCGCAGGAGGTATACCAAGAACAATGTGTGTCCCCACTGCGGAGTGGAATTGCCTAAGATCAAGTTTGAAAAACCCACCACCTACACTGAGGAGGGGGAAAAATTGTCTCCTTCAGATATCAGGGCACGCCTGGAGAAGATCTCTGATGATGATGCAGAATTGTTGGGGTTCGATCCTGAAGTGACCAGACCAGAATGGTTGGTGCTGACTGCATTACCTGTGGCTCCCGTTACAGTGAGACCATCCATCACACTGGAGAGCGGTGCCCGTTCCGAAGATGACATGACCCACAAGCTCGTGGATATCATCAGGATCAACCAGCGGTTGCGGGAGAATATTGATGCAGGTGCTCCCCAGTTGATTGTGGAAGATTTGTGGGAGTTGCTTCAGTACCACGTGACCACCTACTTTGATAATGAAGTATCGGGAGTGCCTCCTGCCCGCCATCGATCAGGGAGGGTGCTGAAAACGTTGGCACAGCGGCTGAAAGGAAAAGAGGGGCGGTTCAGAAACAATTTGTCCGGAAAGCGAGTGGACTTTTCAGCGAGGACTGTCATCTCCCCAGATCCCAACGTGTCCATAAACGAGGTGGGAGTACCCATACAGGTAGCTACAGAGCTGACTATTCCTGAAAAGGTGACCATAAAGACAAAAGAGGATCTCAAAAAGTTAGTGTTAAAAGGTCCTGCTAAACACCCAGGTGCAAACTACATTATACGGCCGGACGGTAAAAGAAAGAGAATTCCTGCCAACGATGAAGAGTTAAGAAAGAATTTAGCAGATGAATTGGACATTGGATACATAGTGGAGAGACATCTGAAAGATGGGGATATTGTGTTGTTCAACAGGCAGCCTTCTCTGCACAGGTTAAGTATAATGGCCCACGAGGTAAAGGTCATGCCCTACTGTACATTCCGGCTGAACTTGTGCGTGTGTCCGCCCTATAATGCAGATTTCGATGGCGATGAGATGAATTTACACGTACCCCAGACAGAGGAAGCACAAGCTGAAGCATTAGTGTTGATGCGGGTGCAGGAACAGATTATCTCCCCTCGTTATGGGGAGCCAGTCATCGGCGGTGTCCAAGACTACATATCAGGTGCGTACATACTCACACGAGAGGGGACCACCTTTGCCAAAGAAAGTGTGGAAGAGATGCTGTACGTGGCAGGTATTACTGCTGACATTCCTCGAGACAAAGAGGTGTGGACTGGAAAGGAAATATTCTCGTTGATGCTTCCAGATACTTTGAACGTGGAATACAAGAACAAAACCTGCAGGAAGTGTGCCACCTGTCAGGGTGAGACCTGTCCTTTTGATGCGTACGTGGTCATAAGAGACGGGAAGCTCCTCACGGGTACTATAGATGGGCTGGCCTACAAAGCCAGATCGGAGTGTAAGTTACTGGATAAGCTGGTGAAGGATTACGGCTCTGATGCGGGAAGGAAGTTCCTGGATAGTGTTACCAGGTTAATCTTATGGATTCTGGCCAAGAAAGGTATTACCATGTGCATTAGCGATGTGGATCTCGATCAGGATGCCAAGGAAAGAATAAACAATGTTTTGGAAGATGGAGAAAAGAAAGTGAATCTATTAATTGAAGCGTACCACAATGGGGAGTTAGAACCGCTGCCTGGGCAATCGTTAGAAGAAACATTGGAAAAGAAAATCATGCAAGTATTGGCTACTTCCAGAGATAGAGCAGGACAGATTGCTGAGCAGTACTTAGGGCTGGAACGGTTTGCAGTGATCATGGCCAAGACAGGAGCCAAGGGGAACATGCTGGACTTGACGCAGACGGCAGCGTGTCTGGGACAGATGTCTGTACGGGGAGAGCGGTTACACAGAGGGTATGCCAACAGGTCGCTATCCCACTTTAAGAAGAATGATTTGTCTGCCTACGCCCGCGGGTTTGTCCATTCTTCGTACAAGAGAGGGTTATCCCCCACTGAGTTCTTCTTCCACTCCATGGGTGGAAGAGAAGGGCTGGTAGATACTGCTGTGAGAACTGCCCAATCAGGGTACATGCAGAGACGGTTAATGAATGCAATGCAGGATTTAAAGGTGGAGTACGACCGGACAGTTCGAGATAACGATGGGTTAATCATCCAGTTCAAGTACGGTGAGGACGGTGTTGATCCTGCCAAGAGTGACTACGGAAAAGCAGTTGACATTGACTGGATCATCCACAAGCACATGGAGGCGGTTTAATGGTAGAGGGAACAAAAATGGAAACGGAAATGGCAGCGAAAATGAAAATGGAGCCGCTCCCTCCTTCTGTGAGAGAGGAATTAATTGGAAAGTTACTGAACGCAAACGAGAAGAAGAAGTTGACTATTGCTCAAATCGATGCGATCATCCAAGATGTGGTAGAGGAATACAACAGAGCGTTGGTAGACCCTGGTGAACCTGTGGGGACAGTGGCTGCCCAGAGTATTGGAGAACCTGGTACCCAAATGACGTTATCCACTTTCCACTATGCAGGAGTGGCAGAAATCAATGTAACGTTAGGGCTGCCCCGTATCATTGAGATCGTCGATGTGCGGAGAAAACCTTCCACACCTGTGATGACTGTGTATTTAGAAGAAGGGTATAATACAGATCGGGAGAAAGCTCTGGAAGTGGCCCGCCTCATTGAAGGTACTACGGTGGAGAACGTGGCACGTTCTGTTACCATGGACGTCATCAATATGAACCTGGTAGTCTACCTGGATAAATACAAACTAGAGGATGAGAAAATTTCAATTGAGGATGTAATCAAAAAGCTTAAAAAGATAAAAAACGTGGAAATCAATCAAGATGATCATACGATCACGTTAGATCCAGGAGATGTTTCTCTTATGAAGCTGCGTAAGTTTGCCATGCGAGTGAGAAGTACGCAGCTGAAAGGCATAAAGAAGATCAAACGTGCACTCATCAGAAAGGAAGACGGTGAATACGTGATATACACTGAAGGTTCGAAGTTGACAGATGTGTTAAAGCTTGAGGGAGTGGACACGACCCGCACGACCACAAACGATATAAGGGAGATACACAAAGTGTTAGGAATAGAAGCTGCCCGTAACGCTATCATCGATGAAGTCAAAAAAACCATGGATGAACAGGGTCTTGATGTGGGGATCAGACACATCATGCTCCTGGCAGATTTGATGACTGTTGATGGAGAACCCAAACCCATTGGTAGGCACGGTATATCTGGAGAAAAATCCAGTATTTTGGCCCGTGCAGCCTTTGAGGTGACCACCAAGCACTTACTGGAAGCAGGGAAGCAAGGCATGGTGGATACCCTCAATGGGGTCACGGAAAACGTGATCATCGGTCAACCTATTCCAGTGGGAACAGGCACAGTGGAGCTGGCCATGAAATAGAGGTGACATCATGGACATAGGGAGAGAAATCAGAAAAGCTGCAGAAACAGGACGGATCCTCTTTGGGACGAAAAGATCTCTACAAGCAGTGAAAACAGGGGAAGCCAAACTAATAATTGCAGCATCCAACATTCCTCAACGAACAAGAGAAGATATAGAGTACTATACCAATCTAGCAGGTATCCGCACCCACTACTACGAAGGTACGGGAGTAGAGCTCGGTACACTGTGCGGAAAGCCATTCGTCATATCAGTGGTTGCTGTTATCTCTCCCGGAGAGAGTAACCTGTTAATGGTGGAGGGACACTAATGGGAGTTAAACTGGGAACCGAAGAAATCAGGTATATTGGCCTCTTTGAGAGTCTAACTGGTGCAACTGTTATGGACTGCATCTTAGAGGATGATAAAGGCCGCGTCGTATACGTGGTCAAAGAAGGAGAAGTGGGGTTAGCAGTGGGAAGAAGTGGCGCCAACATCCAGAGGGTGAGAGATCTAATCGGGAAATCGGTAGAAGTCATCGAATACTCGGAAGATCCCACTTCGTTTGTGAAGAATATTCTGCGTCCCGCCCAGATTCGTTCTGCCCACGTCTCCCAGAGAAAAGGTGACAAAAACGTGGTAATGCTCGATGTCCCCAAAAAGGATAGAGGGTTAGCCATCGGGAAGAATGGAAGAAATATTGAACGGGCCAAGTACCTGATGAAAAGGCACCACAACATTGATGATGTAATGATAATCTAGGTGAGAACATGAAAGGACCGCGAGGTGAATTTGCTGCTCGATCGTTAGAGAATAAACGACAGAAGTTAAGATGGAAGGATATAGCATACAAGAGGAGAATGTTGAAGTTAGATGTGAAATCAGATCCTTTAGAAGGTGCACCTCAAGCGAGGGCCATCGTCCTGGAAAAGGTACCTGTAGAAGCCAAACAACCCAATTCTGCCCTGAGAAAATGTGTTCGCGTTCAATTAATCAAGAATGGAAGGCAGTTAACCGCCTTCTGTCCCGGAGATGGAGCTATCAACTTCATTGATGAGCATGATGAGGTTATTGTTGAGGGAATTGGAGGCAGAAAGGGAGGATCCATGGGTGACATACCAGGAGTAAAATTTAAAGTTACCAAAGTGAACAGGGTCTCTTTAGAAGAGATGGTACGAGGCAGAAAGGAGAAACCGGTGAGGTAAATGAAGGTCTTTAACAAGTGGGATACCAACGTTGAGGTACGGGATTTAGGGTTAAAAAGTTACATTAACCTGAATGCGCTGATTCTCCCTCACACGGGAGGGAGAGTGGAAGCTGTGCGCTTCTGGAAGAACAAGTTAACCATTGTGGAACGGTTGATCAACAAGGTCATGCGGTCTGGAGCTACCAAAAAGAAGGTGGCAGGCCGCTTCACCAGGAGACATGGCGGATACACTGGAAAAAAACATAAGGCATACAAAACAGTGAGACAAGCGTTTGACATCATCTATGAGAAAACGCAGGAGAATCCAATCCAGATACTGATTCGAGCTATAGAGCATTCTGCCCCACGGGAAGAGGTGACCACACTAACGTACGGCGGCGTGAGCTACCATCAGTCTGTGGATATTGCTCCACAGAGACGGTTAGATATTGCTCTAAAGAACATTGCACTGGGAGCTTCTGCAAAAACCTTTAAATCCAAAACGTCCTACCCTGATGCTTTGGCGGAGGAGATAATACTGGCCTCCAATGCTGATGTGAAGGGCTTTGCAGTAAACAAAAAGGAAGAAATAGAAAGGATTGCCAAGAGTGCAAGGTGATTCTATGGGAAGAAAAGAAAAAATGGCCGAATTAGTTCATGAACTAATGTACAGCCCTGAAAAAATTCTCAATATTGGGATTGCAGCTCACATCGATCATGGAAAGACCACCTTATCTGACAACTTGTTAGCAGGAGCCGGATTGATGTCAGAAGAGTTAGCAGGGAAACAGTTAGTACTGGACTTTGATGAACAGGAGCAAGCCAGAGGCATCACCATTGATGCAGCCAACATCTCCATGGTGCACGACTTTGAGGAAAAGAGTTATTTAATCAACTTGATTGACACACCGGGCCACGTGGATTTCGGAGGAGATGTCACTCGAGCGATGAGAGCAATCGATGGGTGCATCATCGTGGTATGTGCAGTGGAAGGTGTGATGCCTCAGACAGAAACAGTGGTACGGCAAGCGTTGAAAGAACGGGTAAAACCAGTCTTGTTCATCAACAAGGTGGACCGGTTAATCAAAGAGTTGAAGTTATCACCTGAAGAAATGCAGAATCGATTCATGAAGATTATCACCCAAGTGAACAAACTGATTAGGCAGATGGCACCTCCTGAATTCAAAGATGAATGGCAGGTGAACGTCAACGATGGATCAGTAGCTTTCGGATCTGCTTACTACAACTGGGCTATATCTGTTCCATATATGAAAGAAACAGGTATGACCTTTAAGGATATCATCGAGTACACAGAAAAAGGTGAGGTAAAGGAACTGGCGAAAAAAGCACAGATTCACCAGATCATCTTGGACATGGTGGTAGACCACTTACCCAATCCATTGACTGCCCAGAAATATAGAATCCCAAAGATCTGGAGAGGAGATGCTGATTCTGACGTTGGTAAGCAAATGATGACTGTAGACCGCAGTGGACAGTTAGCCATGGTGGTTACCAAGATCATTGTGGACAGACATGCAGGTGAAATTGCTACAGGGAGGATCTTTTCAGGAACAGCCAAAGTGGGAGACGAAGTCTGGATTGTAGGAGCCAAGTCCAGGAGGCGCATCGTTCAATGCGGCATATACATGGGGCCTGACCGGAAAAACATGGATGAAGTACCTGCAGGTAACATTGTGGCTCTCACTGGATTGAGAGAAGCTATAGCAGGGGAGACTGTCTGTAACGGAAAAGACCCTATTGCTCCCTTTGAAGCGATAAAGCACTATTCAGAACCAGTGGTCACTGTGGCAGTGGAGCCAGTCAACACCAAGGATTTGGCCAAGTTAATCGAAGTGATGCGCCAGGTATCCAAGGAAGATCCCACCATACATGTGAAAATCGATGAAGAGACTGGTGAGTACTTGATGAGCGGCATGGGGGAGTTACACTTAGATGTGGTAGGGTACAGGATTACCCACAGCAAGGGCGTGGAAATTCGTACATCAGAACCTATTGTAGTATACCGGGAGTCAGTCCAGGGTGCATCGACTGATGTGGAAGGAAAGTCACCCAACAAGCACAATAAGTTCTACATCCACGTGGAGCCCTTGGAGGACAACATCTACCAGGCCATAAAGGATGGCACCCTCCCTGAAGGAAGAGTAAGGGGGAAGGAATTGCAGGCCCAGTTTAGAGAGTTAGGCATGAGCAAGAATGAAGTCAAAGGTGTGGAAGACATCTACCAAGGGAATATGCTGTTGAACCTGTCCAAAGGTATTGTCCACATTGGAGAGGTTATTGAATTGATCGTGGACGCGTTCCGCTACGTCATGAACAAAGGACCATTAGCAGAAGAACCAGTGATGAAGGCGAAGGTGGTAGTAACAGATATGAAGCTCCACGAGGATTCCATCCACAGGGGTCCTGCTCAGGTCATACCTGCTGTCAGGCATGCCATCTTGGGCTCTATGTTAATCGCACAGGATTCACTCTTTGAGCCATTCCAGAAGCTGTGGGTGCAAGCACCCCAGGAGTACATGGGAGCTATCAACAGGGAAATTCAGGGTAGACGCGGCCAGATTCAGGATATGAACCAGGAAGGAGAATTAATTAACATTGAATCCAAGGTCCCGGTAGCAGAAATGTTCGGCTTTTCAGGCGATATCCGATCTGCCACAGAAGGAAGGGCTTTATGGTCTACCGAGGTCACAGGCTTTGAGCTGCTTCCTGAATCCATACAGAATGATCTGGTCATACAGATCAGGAAACGCAAGGGATTGAAAGCTGAAATGCCGCGGGCTGATCACTGGCTCTCCTAATCCCCTTCCTTTTTTTGGATAGTCCACTATGACACTAAAAGATGCAAAAGGTCGTTGGAGAACTCATCTGTGTGTGCTAAGGGTTCCCACTTCTGATGTACCACAATGCTGATGAAAGATTTCGGCATCCATACATCAACATGGAGTTTGTATCAGTATTCCTCATAGTAAAATTTCTCAATGACCATGACACTAGAAAATCTTTTTAGTAGAAATACTTATAAAAGACATACATTTGCATTTCGATTTCTTTCATATCTTTCAATCTCATTTCCTCAATCGAGGCTCCTTCTTTTTTCCTGCAATAGGAACAACCCATAGGAATACATTCATCATAGAGATAAAATACTACTGTTTTAATAGTAGCTTCAAAAAACTAAACGGTTACAAATTAATTACAGAATCACATATAAAAAAAACAATTTATCAAAAGTACGTTGTCCTCTGCATGCATCAATACCTCCACTTCACGATTTCTTGACAGCATACACGCACGCATTTCCCTCAATAAGTCTCCCAACTGTTTCCTCAGTTAGCCCCAGACTCTTGATCACCTCTCCAGCAATTGCTATCTCCTTCCCATCTGCACTTCTGCACGCCAAATTGTGTAACCCACCTAAATTCTCCCTAATATAAAAGTGCAAAATACAAAAAGAATGCAGCGCAGCACCGCCCCCCGGATGTGAATTAAACCGCTCAACCAATTCTTCTTCACCACCCCATTCAGGCATCGTCCGGTACAACTGGGCAAAGGGGCACTGCTTTAAAACCACCAGCGCCTTGTCTCCCTCTTCAATGACAGTTCTATTTTTCTCACCCAGTTCGAAATGTGCCAGCTTCTCCAAAGGAATACCCCCCTCAAGTTGGTGAGCCACTATCTTGGCACTCTCCTGGAATCCATACAGTTTGGCAGTGGAGATCAATCCTCTAACCAATCCCCACATTGTCCATTTCATAGAATCATTCATCGTATCCCTCCTTACTGTTATTCAATTGTACACCTCCAGATAGTATTCCGATCAACTGTGCCGGTCTTGATCGTCCTTGCTGCAGTCCAGTATTCCACTTTTATCTGAAAGGTTATCACGTCATGACCCAGCCTCTGGGTTGGACGCATTACATTTCATTGCTTTTAAACTTTTGTTCCATCAGTTCCATCGGGATATCCACTCTTAGTGTTTATCTCATTCTGTTACACGTGTAACAATTTGTTTTTTATTAATCATTTTTGAGATTTTTGCTATTCGAAGAAATCAAATCTCACACACAAGGTTAACAGCATCTCCCAGATCAATAAGTGCTGCATACATGAATAGTATATTTTCTTTGCGGCAGATAATTAGTAACCACAAAAGCACACATCCCACCAAAACCCCAAAGCATGACACCTCAAGAAAAGGCTTATAAGCACCATTGTAAAACCTCCACCATGCAGAAGAAACTTCGTCTCATGATCCTCATTCTCTCTTTGTACTGCTTCTTCTTGAGCATCGACATCATGGGCGGAGCATTCAAACTTCTGGGAGAAGACTTCTCAGTAAGATTCATCCAGATGACATCCAATCCCTATGTCGGATTAGTGGTAGGTATTCTTTCTACATCCATTGTCCAAAGCTCTTCTGCTACCACCTCAGTGGTGGTTGCTCTGGTTGGGGGTGGGAGTTTGACTATCTCAAATGCTGTTCCCATCGTCATGGGAGCCAACATTGGGACCACAGTCACCAATATCCTCGTCTCCTTTGGACATATCACCCGGAAGGAAGAATTCAGGAAAGCTTTTGCAGGAGCTACTGTTCACGATTTCTTTAACTTATTTGCTGTCATCGTGTTATTCCCCCTTGAGATGAAACTCCACTTCATTGAGAAAGCAGCTTCTGTAATGGCAGAAAAATTCAGCGACATGGGTGGATTAACCTTTGTGAGTCCATTAAAGCTCATTACAAAACCGGTGAGCTCCAGAATTTTATCTGCAGCAGGTCCCAAGATCAGTATTATTATAGCTTTGGTTTTATTGTTTTTAGCACTGAAGCTTATTGTTTCATCCATGCGGTATTTCACTCTGGATAAACTCCAGGTATTCCTCGATCGGTATCTCTTCAGAAATGGTCTCTCTAGTTTTTCTGTAGGGATGGTCACCACTGCCATCGTTCAGAGCAGTTCAGTGACCACATCATTGGTAATCCCCTTGTTAGGTTCGGGATTGCTCACTGTGGAACAGATATACCCGTATACACTAGGGACAAATGTGGGAACTACTGTAACTGCAATCATGGCCTCTCTAGTGACCAACCAGGTGGAAGCTGTTACCATTGCTTTTGCCCATTTGTTATTCAACATCTTTGGCATTCTCATATTCTATCCTGCAAAAAGGCTGCCCATCTTTTGTGCTAAACGATTGGCTCGCATCGCTACAGAAAGAAAAATTGTGGCCATCATTTTTGTGGTAGTAACCTTCTATGTGGTCCCATTACTCTTAATATTCCTTACCCGTTAAGCTTTCTCTTTATCGAACCCAACCCTGTCAAAGGGCTGTACTACAGTAGAAGCAATATTCTGTAAATGGGCCGATATCCTCCTCAAGTATTCTGTTAACAAAGCATACACGATAGCAGTTTGGATATTAATGTCTTTTCCATTCTTGAACTTTGATACAATGTCTGTATGAAGCTTTTTGGTGGTAACATGCATTTTCATCACTTTTTTGGCTGCTTTTGTATCAGACTCCTTTAATGAGCGGAGCGTGAGATCAAACATTGCAGTAATGTTGTCATTCATTTTCTTGAACAAGTTAAAATACAAAGAAGGTTCAAGCTTTGCAGGATACAGCAATCCGAGTTGTGCAATATTCTTGCAGTAGTCTCCAATTCGCTCGTAGTCAATGACAATCCCTGTTAATACAAGGGAAGAGGAAATATCAGGAGATGAGTTCACGGCTAAATACTCTAAAATTTGTCTGCGAACTTCTCTGACAGCCACGTTGATGACACGATCTTCTCTGCTGATGTCTTCTGCCAGTTCATCATTGTTTTCTACCAGGCAGATTAAAGAGGTGTCGTACATAGTTCTGGCCTGGTCGTGCATGGAGTCAACAGCCTCAAATGCAGACTCGAGCATGGACCCCTTGAATATGGCATCGTAAAGCTCCTTGAACATCATATGGACTGCTGGGTTATCTCCTTTAAATAACTTGTGAACCATTAGAACCAAATAGTTGTTTTCTCTATTCAACTTCTTACCCGTAATGGAGTATCAACCGCTTGGGTTTTCTCCCACTTTGTTACACGTGTAACAAGTTATTCTTTATTATCTTATGGATTTTTTGATACTGATATTGAAAGAGAATTCAAGAAATTGAATCAACCACCCAACCAGTCTTACCAAAAATTATAGGTGAAAAAAGAGAGAAAATATTTGGATTGCACTACAGCATCCGGTACCATGATGATAGATCCTCTATAGGGGAATAAGAAAAGCTCTCCTTTACCATATACAGTACAATAAACTTCACTGCTTCTTAGTACTCATTTTACTGATTAAGGAGCCTTCCGAATAAAGGTCTTCCCCACTGTTAATGTATCTGTGTCCCTCACTCCTGAAAGGGGTCTGATCTTCCCTTTTATAAATTTTAACCCCTTTTCCAGACTTTCTTCAAGTATTTTCTTTTCAATATCAATGCACAAGAGGATATCGTGTTTTCCAGCTATTAAGTGGATCTCCTTTGTCTCTGGAAACTGGGTGAGCCTTTCCATGACTGCATCTTCCTGTCCCGGTTCCACATCCACTAACACGAAAAATCTCTGCACATCTTGAGGAATAACAAAATTTGCTGTCATAGCTGTAAAGGGTGTATGAACCTTAAAAAGGTTTTCCAATGGTGCTGTCCAATTCTGCTGTCCTATATTACCTCTCTCTAAGGGAAGGTTCTTTTTCCACCAAATGCTCATACGACCTTTATTATCCCCTTTGTTCAAGCAAAAAGTGAGAAAAACCGCTGGAATAACCCCAAAAATATTAACCCTCCCACAAACACCAGGATTAATCCAGACACCAACATAATAGTCTTGGTATGCTTCAAAATTCCTCTGTAATACTGTAAAAACTGGTTGATTGCCAAAGCAGTAACCAGAAACGGAATCGCTAACCCCAGAGAATACATTCCCAGCAAGAAAACGCCTGTTGCCATAGATTGTGTGCTCGCTATCAAAATGATGGAAGCTAATATAGGGCCAATACAGGGCGACCATCCCGCTGCAAATGTGATACCAATAACCAAAGAACCCAAGTAACCACCCGGTCTCTCTGATAAGTGCAGCTTCTTCTCCATGTTTAAGATGCCAATGTTGATAATACCTGCAATGTGCAACCCAAATACCATAATGATAATCCCTGCAATTCTGTGAACCCAGATCTGGTACTCCAGTAATACATTGCCCAAGAAATTGGCAGGTATCACCAGTAATATGAAAACGATAGAGAATCCCACTACAAATAGTACGGAATTCAAAAAGATGTGGCTCCTTTCTGCAGTACCTTCCTGCAAGGTTTCCAGGTCCATTCCCGTAATATACGTAATGTACGCAGGCACCAACGGAAGGATACAGGGGGTAAAAAAAGAGAGCAAGCCATAAATGAAAGCAGTAATAACATTCACGTCATTCATAGGTAGACCTCCTCTCCCCAGTTATAAATGTTAGCTTTATCCTTGTCCATGAATAACCTCCTCCAAGAACCTTTTCAACTGCTCAGCATTCTGGTATCCTACTACTCTGGCTATTTCTTCCCCTTCAGCATTCACCACCAAGATAGTGGGCATTCCTCCCACAGCAAAGTGGGCTTTCAACTCTGGAACATCATCCACATCCACTTTCAGCAATACAAAATTTGTGAGCAGTTCAACAATGTCTGGGTTTTGGAACGCTTTCTTGTCCATTTCTTTGCACTCTTTGCACCATACTGCCCAGAAATCAATTAATATGTATTTGTCTTCAGTACGGGCTTTCTCCATTACCGTACCATAATCGTTCCAGGTCCAGTCTACCAGACTGGATCGGACCTTACTTGTATCTTCTTTCCCTGAGAGTACGTAAAGGCACGATACTCCCAGAATCACCAGGAGCACCACGCCTATGATCTTGTCTCTTTTCTGTGTCAATGAGATCACCTCCTACAGCATGTAAGAATTGGCCTGAATAACCTCCAGCGTTTCAGGGTGCTGTACAATCACCACGACCCCGTATCCTTCAAAGGATTCACCTTCAGGAAGGGTAAACTCGCAAGACACCATGAGCTCCTCTTGTGATAAAAAGACTCGCTGCGGGATTGCTGTATCTCTGACAATGTACTGTTTTGTCTCTCCCCTATATTCAAAGTCGTTTTTGAATAAGACGAACCACACATCGTAGGTACCCGACACATTAGAGTGAATTTCTGCTGTCACGTATGCTGTATTCTGTGAAGTACGTCCTGAGATGTATATTTCTGCTCTCAAACTCTCAGAAAGTAAGGCTTCAAAGATCCGTTTGTACCTGAAGTAGATGGTTCCCTCTCCCCCTGATGAGTAGTACACGTGCTTCATTCCGTTAACCACCATGGTGGAAACAGCATCAGTAAACCCGTACACCCCTATGGTGCGCCTTTGTGAACCTGGTGTTTCAATGTCATCCTTTAAGTGGTACACCAGCACAATCAGATTATCAAATTCCTCTGCCAGCGTTCTCAATGCACGTTCTCCATACGAACAGACATAACACCACGTCCCTGTAAAATACTCTGCCAAAACTGTTTTTCCCTGGGTTTCCTGCACGTATATGCTCATTTTAATATTCTTGGATAACCCACTTTCTGAGGTAGCAGTAACAATCACTGAGGTACTCCTTCCCTCTCCCCGTTTTATCAGAACTCTTATCCGTTCCGACTTTTTGGAATCCACAGCAACTGTATCAGGATAACAGTGAGCCTCCCATTCCGGAGATAAACAGGTAGCACTCAAACGGTACACATCGGAGGCATCTCCCATGTTGATGATGTCAAAGGTAACCTCGGTCTCTGGCTGATCGATATAGAACTCTCTGGCAGAATACAGCTCGAAATCGTAATGAAAATTCCGTTCACAGATTAAATAGAGCGTTTCTGATAATCCAGATTGTGACGTTATCACAACTGAGGTGTTAATGTTTTGGTTTTCTTCTATGTACACAGTAAAGTCTTTCTCCTCTCCTGGTTCCAATTCAAGAGTGCTCTCACTCACTGTTGCAGAAACCCCTGAGGGTACAAACACAGTATACCAGTCTGGGACATTTCCTGTATTTGTAATCCGTAATCGGAACAATACACCCTTTTGATCCTGTGTATTCTCTATCAATTCTGCAGTAAAATGAGGTTTTTCCCTGGTCTTTGCAGAGAATTTCACCATTTTTTGGAAGGTTCCCTCAAAATACAGAAGTAAGCGCACACACCCTTCGCTGCCCACTGTGTCAGCAATAATATTCACCGTGAAGTGCTGCTCCTGCCGGGGTCCTATCACAAGTGCGCATTCCTCGTAGAAGCACTGGGTCTCATCACACAAGCTGGCCAACCACCCGGAGGGAAGCTCTTTCTCTAAAGCGAGAGAAAATTCCTTTTCCAAAATGGAAGGATTCCTCACCAAAACAGTAAAACTCGCTTCTTCTCCCGATTGTATTTCCTTTTCTGCAGAATTTCCCACAAGTTCAGGAACCTGATCCTGCAGAGCAAAAACGGAGAAAATCGAAACTGCCAAGACTGCATAAATCACAAAAAAGAGAAGGATAAATCGTCTGATCGCTATCCCTGTTATCCTATAGGGATTGTCACTACTCTCTCCTGGTTCGTCTGGTTCGTCTGGTTCGTCTCGTTCTCTTCTTCTGATTCTTGTTCTCCTATCTGCAACAGGAAGACCGCTCGCCATGTTTAGCCTCCTTTCCGCGGTGTCTTGCAAGTTACTATTACAAGCGTAGCTTCTTTCACATACTAGTATATAAAAGTTTCGGTCGCGATAGTAGCTTTCTATAGATGAGGTGAATATGTACATCT
>Ga0209427_10001004_pt1 | contig 31749 bp, 30 predicted proteins | sample DeeMarSWOR136_30_FD_187465 | JGI IMG/M metagenome (GOLD analysis project Ga0209427, IMG submission 187465) | Marine sediment microbial communities from White Oak River estuary, North Carolina - WOR-1-36_30 (SPAdes) (version 2) | ecosystem: Environmental > Aquatic > Marine > Intertidal zone >...
CGCCTTGTATCTCAAAGGCTATGCCTCTCTCCCGGGATGCCTTGCTCCTTTTGAGTGCCAGGGCGAGCTGGAGCATGAAGAACTCATCAAATATGAGCCTCCTCTGTGCCGGTGATCTCCGGATACGCAGGTCTTCAGGCCTTGATTCAGACGGGAAGTGTACCTCCTTTATTGCCTGGCGCAGTTCGGGAAGCTGTCTTGCCTCCCTTATCTTCGTGGGCAGTGGATCTTCCAGGCCCTGAGTAAATCGGCTTATTGCGTCCATCACAATCCGCCTTATCCTCCGCTGTGGGATTCCCTCAATTTCCGGATAGACAGGTATTAACCTACCTATTTCGTGTTCATCTCCAACCTCTATGATCTCTGGGTGGTAGGTCTCAAGCATCTTCACGGATGTGCGGAACCTGCCAAAGAGGACAATATCCTCTCCCTTCCTAAACCTGAAGAGGTACCGGGGTGCTCCCATCCATCTGGCAGATATGATCCCCTTTTCATTGCCGATTAATATCTCAAGTATCGTCCGGTATCTGGGTCTGACTGTTCTGAGTTCGAGTATCTTGCCCTTGATGAGGGCGGTTTCACCAGAGCTGATCTTGTGAATCGGGACGAATTTCCTGCGATCCTGGTAGGAACGGGGAAGGATATACAGAAGATCGTACACAGTCTGAACCTCCCTCTTGCGGAGCTCTCTGGCAATGACCTTGCCCACTCCTTTAAGGGAACTGACAGGACTGAGAATCTTCCTGTATGGACTGTTCTTATCTGAATCTGCGTCTGACTGATAGTACTCTCCCATCACAGGTCATCCCATAAGCCACGTTGAGTACCAGTGAGACGTATCACTTTGCTCGCCTTTCAAAGATAAACTCATTCAACTGGCCTCTTTCCAAATCGACATGGGCCATAATATTTCTAAAGATGCGGCCCCGCTTCAAAATGATTTTGAGAACCTCCATGGCCTGGAGATTCGCGACAATGGAAGACGTGAGCGCGGGAACACCAAGAATGGCCTCCGGGCTTTCCGCATCATTTCCCTTCCCCTCCACACCTCCATAAACGCGCTTAAGGCCCGGATCATCAGGAAAGATGGTCATGATCCACCCCTCCAAACCTGCCAGTGCACCGTGTACCAGTGGGATCCCCAATTTCTTGGTCGCCCTTTCAAGGACAAATCGATCTGGAATACTGTCCAGGGCATCTACAACCACATCCAGACCGCCCAATATTTCAGGTGCGTTTGAGGAGTCAAGTCTCGCCTGATAGGGGGTTACCTCTACCCCCAGATTAATCGAACCCACCACGTCAACTGCCACTTCAGATTTAGGCCTTCCAAGTGACTTACTACTGCACAGGGCCTGGCGATTCAGATTGGTTTCATCAAAAACGTCATGATCTACTACCACCAGGTGCCCGATCCCAACCCGCGCCAACAACAAAATCACCTGGCCGCCCAGGCCCCCTACACCAATCACGGCCACCCGAGAGTCTGTCAGCCTGAGTTGTTCCTGGACCGATATGATCTCCCTGTTGCGGATATAGCGGTAGGGATTAATCCCCGATCTCAGGGCCTCTGTGTAAACCTGGTTAACGCTACAGTCGCAGCTACCTGCTACTCTCAAGGCCTGATCATCATCCAGAACCAGGGCTTCGCGTCCGGCTGGATCCGTGATCCTTCTCGATTTCCTTCGAATCAATTCATGAATCTCTGTTTGCTTGTTTCTACTCATCTCGGCTCCTCCCTGTCCTCCCCTTTTTTGTCCCAACCGGGTACGCCAGGGGTTCTCCAGAGAGAGTTACATAACTCCATCCGTGTAATTATTTGGTAACGTTCAAAGGTTAAGACACAATAGGTTCTTGGGCCGAATGGTACGCATTCACCAAGCTTTCCACTCCCTCTGACACTTTTTGACCACTAAAAGAGTTGCCTCACCTTTTGTAATGTTACTCATAAACCATTTGAAGAAGGCACTCGAAACACAGTATAATGTTGACAGCTTCTGTCTCTATGATTGTTACCATAACGGTTGCCATTGTGGGATTATACCGTATTCCTCTCACCGGGCAAAAGAGTTATTAAGAATGAAAATCGAATTGAATTTGTTCGCTTCCCTTAGACGCTATATGCCTCATAAGGCCAAAGGGAATTCCTGTAGTGTCGAGATTGCTAAAGGAACCAGGATCAGCGAGCTTTTGGAACAATTAAAGGTTCCCACCGATGCCGTGAAGCTGGTATTCTTAAACAGAGTTCATGCCAGGGGCGATGAAATCCTGAAGGATGGGGATAGGGTAGGCGTTTTTCCACCCGTGGCCGGTGGATAGACACCAAAAGAGCCTTGGCAAGGGAATGCCCATTAAATCGGCCGGCCAGGTTTCTCAGACAACCCTGACCTGCAAGAATACTTCCCTGTCAGCCCATTTCACTTCCAACAATTCAGCCACATCAAGATCCTTGCCACCCAATTGAGCCATATGGCATCCTGCCCAGAAATTATCCGGTTGTCTCTTAAAGAAATCTGAGAGATCCTTTCCATTGATCCAGACACCCTGTTTGAGAAAGGTTGGTCCCAGCTCCTTAAGCACCAGATTGAAGAGTTTCAGGAAAATCATGCCCTCCTGAAGGGATTTGGAAGTCGTCACTTGTCTGTAGGAAATCTGGCTGCGCATGGGGGCATAGTAACCCCCCTTTCGTAATGTCGCCCCGGCCAGCCCCGGCATGGCAGCAGAAAGGGCCAGGGTTGATCCATCCTCAATAATGGCGGAGTTCACATCATCCACCGGCCTTCCATCCAGAAAAATGGTCTGGATTCTCTCCTCAAGGTATTCCGGGCTCAAGCCGAGTTGCTCGCAGAGTAATGTCTTGACGCTACAGCCCGCCTGCACTTTCACCGCGAAACCCTGCTGCAGGAGCTGGAAAAAGCGCGGGATGAGCTCATCCTTTAAGCACACACAAAGGCTCGTCGTGGAAGGAAAGGAAACCAATTTTTTCCCCAGATAGCAAAATGGGGAGACCCGGTAAAGCTCTCCCCATCTATACAAAAAGGGCCTTATCCCCTACCAGTTAAAGAAGGTATCCAGATCCTCATCCTTTACCTGGAACGTGAGGTTGTGAGGCGGTAGGCTCTCTTTCTTGAAGAATTCAGGCAGCCGGTCGTGCTGGGCAGTAAAACCGGCCCTGGTATTAAAGCCCCTCTCGTTGGTGAGAATGGATTTTCCCAGCTCAGTCACATCATCTGCGGTCAGGTTGAGCCCGTAAAAGGCATTGATCATGTCAATGAGTGCCTGAAATGTCTCTGGCTGATCCAGCACAGCAAAGGCAACAAACAGGCACATGCCTGTGGCGTCAACGGCAGCAGTGGCGATCTGGAGGTTTCTGGAAAGCTCCACCTGACCCTCCGGCTTCAGGGGATCCACATAGCCTCCCACCTTCATAATATTGGTTGCCACTGCATATCCGGCTGTATGGTCGGCACCCATGGTGCTGGTGGCATAGGTCACCCCGATGCCTTGGATCCCGCGGGGATCGTAGGCCGGAAGTGCCTGGCCCTTGACCACCGGGACCCTCTCAACGCCAAACACCTTGCCGGTTACGGCAGCCCCATTGCCCAAGATGCGCCCAAGGGGGGTTCCTTTGCCCACTTCCTTCACCAGATTAATGGCCGCCTCTGCATCTCCAAACTTGGCCAGACCGGCCTCCATGGCCACCCCAATGGTGGCGCCCATCTCGATGGTATCCAGGCCATAATCATCATCCAGGCGGTCCAGCATGGCGATAGAGTCCAGATCGTCTATTCCACAGTTCCCACCGTGGGCCCAGACCGTCTCATATTCTGGCTGTTTGGTCAGGTAATGGCCGTCTTTGTTCATATAAATGCCAGAGCACTGTATGATGCAGCCCCGGTGACAGCCATGGGTGGCAGAGCCACCTCGAGCTGTCTCCGTTTCAGCCTGGGTTTCGCCGCTGATCTTCTGGCACGTATCAAAGCGGCCCCACATGAAGTTTTTGGTGGGATACGCGCCGGCCTCATTGATGACGTTGGTCAATACGTTGGTTCCGTAAGTGGGAAGCCCCTGGCTCGTGACAGGGTGCTTTTTGAGACCTTCAACCCACATTTTAGTGGCCTCTTTAAATTTCTCAGGGTTCTTGGGGCTTCGCATCTTCATTCCAGTGTCATCAAGCACAATGACCTTGACGCCCTTGCTGCCCATGACCGCACCAGGACCACCACGTGCAGCGTGACGGGTGGGCCTGAGCTCCATGTCGGTACAGGCCACCGACGCCGCGGACATCTTCATCTCGCCTGCGGGTCCGATGGACATGCAGGCTATCTTATCCCCATACTCACCTTTTAGCTTGTCAACAAGCTCGTAGTTGCCCAGCATCTTGAGGTTGTTATCAGGGGTTATCTTTACCCCATCCTTGTTAATGAAGACCTTGTAGAGGGTGTCGTCTGTGGGCTTGCCTTCCAGCACGATGGCTGCGTAGCCCAACCTGGCCAGAACCTGTGAAGGCTGGCCTCCTGCGTTGGACTCTTTGATGGTGCCAGTGAGTGGGCTCTTGCAGCCCACCGAGATCCTTCCTGACGCGGCCGCAGTGGTTCCGCTCAACAGGCCGGGCGCAATGACCAGTTTATTATTTGCCCCAAGCGGATGGCACAGCGGGTCCACCTCCTTGGAGACAACGGCAGAGGTGAGCGCCCTGCCACCCAGGCCGGCATAATCCCCCAGGGGCTCCTCAGTGGCCTTGGGGCCACCTTCTGCCCCCATGTCGATTCTTAGAATCTTGTCCATAAATGCCCTCCTTTCTCCTCTTACCTCCCCCGCGTTGGGATGAAATCATTCCTGCCATCCTGAGGGAGCGTTACTATTCACCGTACCAAGGTATGAATAGACGCAGTCACCAGAGATGTCAAGAAAAATAATGATACTAATGGCTTATATCATTTGAGACATAAAATGCTTTGGCTTTCCACAAAGGGTAAGACCACTTCGGCCTGGATCGTCGCCCTGCGCCCGGCTGTTTGGAGAAATGTGTATTGAGTTAACCTAATGCAGTCCAACCAGGTATTAGTCAATCAGATTATTTAGTTTTGCGAAACCAGTAAAGATAATTTAGCGAAAAAAGTGGAGATATGATATAAAAAATAGAGGGCTTTTTCTCAGATAGATCTTGAATATTTCCTGGGGATCTTAAAATGAAGGAAGAAAAACCGATTTCTTTTGATACTGAAATAGATAAAAGAGAAATAGATCGCCAGAAGCAGCGGGCCAAGAAACTGAGACAGTCTGTATGGTGGCAAAGAAAGGTGTCAAAGGGGATTTGTTATTACTGCAGGCGAGACGTTGATCCAAGAGAATTAACCATGGATCATGTGGTTCCCCTTATTAGAGGTGGAAAGAGCACTAAAGGTAATCTGGTCCCTGCCTGCAAGGATTGTAACAACAGAAAAAACCATCTATTGCCTATTGAGTGGGATGAATATCTGGAAGGATTTGTTGTTAGGAAATCCTGACCTTTAATTTTTCTGGAGGGCCTTTCCGCAGTAAGGGCAGAAGGTAAAATCAGCATCTATGCTTCTTCCACACTGCGGGCAGCTCTTTTTGCCTACCGCCTGCTCAACATCCACCCCATAACCATGTTCGTTAAAGACGGTCTTGCAGTTTTCACACATTAAAAATGGGCTTCCTCTTTTAATAGGAAAGAGAGGGATAAAAAACAGGCTCACATAATGATCCACCCTTTTTAGATAGACATCGAAGTGGCCACACCTCGCACATGACCTTGCTTGCCTATCAACAAGGATAGTCTTAGGTTGAATCCCTCCGATAAAGAAAAACATCAATTCTTTCCTTTTCTATAGTGTAAGGTCAGACCTTTCATATTTTGTTTTCTTTGTCACCTTCAAGAATTATTTGGTATCGTTCAGAAGTGTCTGTATGGACGATATTGGGTGATTTTTCTGCCTCTAAAGAGGTCCTGGTGGTACCAAGTATCCTCAAATTGGCTAAGGAGTCAAGGATATTCATCATTGCTGGATATCCGTCATCGTAGCAGACAGGCAACAGGATACTATCACAGAGAGGAAAAAGGTCGAGGTTTCCCCTACGCCAAGAATACTGCCGAGGTTAACGTCGGAGAGCACAACGTGTTGAAAGAAGGCCCTGGCATGCTTCACAGGCATTCGCGCCCGAGAATAGCCAACAAACAGGATATATTGAGGTGCCTTTTCCCTTGACACGCAAGGGGCTTTCTCCCTATGGTATTCAGCTAGAAAAGGCATTACTTATCAGTCAAGAAGGGGGTGGGCAATGGAAAAGCTGATTTTAACGGCGGCGTTAACTGGAGGGGAATTCATTTCAAAGCTGCAGACAGATTATGTGCCTTGTACTGTGGATGAAATGGTTGAAGAGGTTTGCAGGTGTAAGAAAGAGGGGGCTTCGATAGTTCACCTGCATGCAAAAGATCCTGAAACCGGTAGGCCCCATTCGGATCCTAACTCTGTGTTTCCCGAATACGTCAAGAGGATCAGGGAAAGTGAAGCATCCGACATAATCATCAACATAACGACTGGCGGGGGGAGACCCTTTCCAAGGCAATTAGCAGAACAGTTGGGAGTCAAACAGAAATACGCCACAGAAGATTACGAAAGAATGGTCGACAAATGGATGGAAGAAAGGATGACATTTGGGCAAGAGATGTCCTCGCTAAACATGGGATCTATAAACATATGGGAAGATATGGGGATAGATATGGTCCGGGGCTTCGTCTTCAGCAATCCAATTCCAAGAGTTCAACTATGGGCGAAATTCATGTATGATAATCATGTTAAGCCCGAGCTAGAAGTTTATGACACAGGGATGATCAACACGGCAAAAACCTTGGTCAAAGAAGGAAAATTGAAAGAACCCATACACATTCAATTCGTTTTATTCGGGGGCCTGGCGTGCATGTCGCACACGCCCAAAACATTGATTTACTGTGCCGAAAGCATCCCAGAGAACTGGACATGGTCGGTTTGTGCCCCAGGCAGATATGAAATGGAAATGGGGGCCCTTGCGATCATGCTCGGTGGCCATGTCCGCGTAGGATTCGAAGACAACATATACCTAGAGAAAGGGGTGCTTGCTAAGAGCAACGGCGAGCTTGTGGCGAAGATCGCCCGGATAGCCAAGGAGTTGGGCAGAGAGCTCGCAACCCCTGATGAGGCAAGACAGATCCTCGGCTTGGAACCGAGAAGCTAAGATTCGACCGAGAATAAACCGTTCCTGGCTTTGATAAGTGCATCTGTGATAGTTCTGTAAACACCTTTTTGGCTTGGAAAATATCTGACGGTTCAATAGACTCCCAACTTGTCTGTGGTCCTCTCTATTATCCGGGGGGTGACCTCGCCTGCCTTGCGCTCGACGCGAATATGAGCTAATCCGTCCATCGCCGCCGGACCTGAACGCCTCCAGGTTTTCAAGCGCTGTTACACTCGTGCCAAGTTCCCTCACACCCTAATAACATCATAGGCTGCGAGGTTGTATTATTCCGGTGCTGCAGGAGGATGCTGTGCCTGGGAATTCCCGTTGAACCCCAGACAGGTGGACCCGCTTTAGCCCCTTTACACAGTTACAGTATATTCAGCGTAAATTTCCAAGATGTTTTTCTTTGATAATCAACATGGTGAGCTTTTGTTGTCTTATCATGGCTCGGTTTTTGTCAGCAACTGCTCATGAGCTTCTGCGCGTTTGCGAGAAGGGATTGGTCATTCCAAAACTGAACGAGATATTGACATACGTCTGCTGGTAGACTATACCGCTAAGCATTCGTTTTGCCTCTCGTTCGGCCTAAAGCAGTCTTATAGAGCCTATGATTAAAAAAATCTTTTATGGATGGTGGATAGTACTTTCTTGTTTCCTTACTAGCCTCTATGTTGGCAGTGTTATCTTCTATGGGTTTACTGCGTTTTTTGAGCCGTTAGTAAAGGAGTTTGGCTGGAGCTATACACAAATCTCGTTTGCTGCCAGCCTCCGCGGCTTGGAGATGGGGATCTTTGCCCCTCTCATAGGTTTCCTTGTCGATCGTTTTGGTTCAAGAAACTTGATTTTGTGTGGAACAATCACAGTCGGCTTCGGACTTATTCTCCTCAGTCTTACCCAATCTCTTGCCATGTTCTATGGCTCTTTTTTGTTCATTGCATTTGGGGCAGGAGGCTGTGCGAGCGTAGTAATCATGACCGTGGTGGCTAACTGGTTTCATAAGAACGTGGGGATAGCACTCGGCGTAGCGATGTCTGGATTTGGTGCCAGTGGATTGCTTGTTCCCATCATCGTTCGACTTATTGACGTTTATAATTGGAGGAACACCTTGATAGTTTTAGGATTGGGCATGTGGATCCTGGGAATACCTCTGTCCTTTGTCATCCGCAACAGGCCAGAACAATACGGCTATCTTTCCGATGGTGAGTTATCGGCGGATCCAATCACAGACGTCGAGAATCAGAGCAAGGGAATGGAAATTGGCATTAAGGAGGTGCTTAAGAAGAGATCATTCTTGTACTTAACCATAGCGGAGGCGATACGGATGATGACGCTTGCAGCAGTGGTTATCCATATCATGCCCTACCTCAGCAGCATTGGAATGTCAAGGGCACGAGCTGGACTGGTAGCCGGAGCCATGCCCCTGTTCAGCATCATCGGAAGGTTTAGCTTTGGCTGGTTAGGCGATGTCTTTGAGAAAAGACACGTGATGGCGGTGGCATTTTTCTTTATGGGTGCGGGAGTGCTAGCTTTCTGTTATGTGCATGTGATATGGGTTGTATTCCTTTTTCTTCTGCTTTTCTCCTCAGGTTATGGGGGAAGTATGGTCTTAAGGGGATCGATTCTAAGGGAATATTTTGGGAGAGATTCCTTTGGCAAGATGATTGGGATCACCATGGGATCTGCATCAATTGGGGGGATTATAGGCCCAACCTCAGCTGGGTGGATATTTGATACCTTAGGAAGCTATCGTCTTATATGGGTTGTTTTTTGTGGGCTCACTGGCCTGGCAATAAGCTTGGTATTGAGGATTAGGCAGTGACCGTTGTGGAACGCCGTTACTTCTGCCTACCATGCCATCAGGTGACAGATGGGCAGCTTGGGAGGGGAATGGCCCTGTCTTTCCACACCTCATAGCTTCCATATCACTTATTTTTCCAAGATACCAATTCGAGATAATTTCATATCAATCTGGTTCTCTCCAAAACAAGGCCCATTTCTCACCTTGTGCAACTATTTTAACGGTAAGTGGTTAAGATTCCTTGACAGTTTGCCTGAAATCACTTATGGATATGATTCAATCAGTACTCAGGGGCAGGTGGAGATCCGTGGAGTGTGCCCTTTTTCAAGTGCGGCAAGGGCTCTTATGTAAAGGCATGAGCCTGATTCTCCACACCCAATAAAAAGGATGGTAGTAAAGTACCGGAGAATTTTCCAACTGATTTGGCCCCAGGCCCCAGAAATTGCTAATGTCTTGATCATAAAATGAATGCTTTTGTAAAGGCAAATTGATGGCGAACCCCCGAGGGAGCGATGTGCTGACATCTTGATCGACTGATTTCTCGGGTCCTTTAGGATAGAGATCTACCCACAGGAGGAGCAATGGAGTATAAGAACCTTGTTTTCAAGGTTAAGGGCGGGATTGGCTATGTGACACTCAACCGGCCGGACAAACTCAACTCGCTGAACACGGAGCTGATGGACGAACTGCGCCATGTGCTGGACATGATCGAGGCTGACCCCAAAGTCAAGGTGGTCATTCTTACGGGCTCCGGACGCGCGTTTTCCGCCGGCTTTGACATCAGCGCCAAAGGGGATGAACCGGAGATCTACGAACGTTCGGCCGACGAGTGGCGCTCAGTCCTGAAACGCAACATCGACACCTTTCTAAAGATTTGGCACTCCGGCAAACCGTATATCGCCGCCATCAATGGCTACGCCCTAGCCGGCGCCTGTGAACTGGCCCAGCTCTGCGATATCAAAATTGCCTCGGAGCGGGCCGTTTTGGGGGAACCCGAGATTCGTTTTGGCACCGGACCGCCGGTGCTGATCACACCATTCAGCGTGGGCCTATCCAAGGCCAAAGAACTACTGCTCACCGGTGAGATGCTATCCGCGCAAGAAGCCGAGCGCGTGGGCATGATCAACCGGGTCGTGCCACACGATCAGCTCATTGCCGAGTGTGAGAAGACCGCGCGCAAACTCATCAAGATCGCGCAGGTCGGGGTGAAGTTTAACAAAGCCTCGATCAACCGCGCCTTCGAAAATATGGGCTTCCTCAACACCATCTATCAGAACCTGGAGCTGGTTACCCTTTTCGACACCTCGCGGACAGAGGAACAGGAAACATTCAACCAGATTCGCAAAGAAAAGGGACTGCGAGCGGCGCTGGATTGGCGCGACGCCCTGTTCAAGGAAGAAGAATAGAGGGGCAGGCAACAGACTTATAGCAAGTGTGAGGTCTCTGTGCCAAAAGATCAGGGTACTTGTATGCCTTGAAACAATTGAAAGGCCTAAGAACTCAAGTATACAATCCGCAGTTTTCGAACTTGAAGAGTATTATTGAACCAAGGTAACGCGCCCCACAAACTCACCATTTTATTTACTTGGATTTATAGAGACATAGCCAGGCATCTAGTGATCACATAACTTAAGATAATACCGGAAGCTGTAAGATTTTATGGTTCGAAGACAAGCACTGAAATCGCGGGTTACTTTTCAAAATGACACTCTGAACGTCCATACATAACAATAGGTTATAATATTGAACAGGCTCAATTTGCCCCATCCTTCTCCTCAGGCAAGATACTTTATAAGTACTGAATTCTGATGCCCGTGCAAGTCCATAGGGACAATGGGATACCTGAACATTCTCCGACTGACCTCAGTTTTTAAGGTTTGATAATGTTACGATTATACTATGCTTCAATAAAATTGACCAGATGGCAGATATATGATATGGGAAGAATCATTGAATTTTCGACCGGAGTAACCGACGCCGAGACATCTTATGGATTAATCGAGCAATGCCTTGATGATCAGAAAGGTGAACTACTATTACTATCTCTAGAAAGGGGGGATTGTGAGAGAAAGACACTGGGCAAGTAAAGACACGGATCTTGATCTCCTTTTCAGGCCTCGCTCTGTGGCGATAATAGGGGTTTCGCAAGATTTTAGCAAGGGTGGTGGGTTTCTCTGGTGGAGAGTTCATACACAAGGCTATCTGGGTAAAAGATATCCGGTCAGTAGAAGTTGTACAGAGCTGAATGGGGTTCAGTGTTACCGTTCAGTCTCCGATATCGATGAGCCAGTAGATTTGGCAATCGCCGCTATACCTGCGGCAGGAATGGAAAACGTCCTGGTTGATTGTGCCCGCAAGGCAATCAGATTTGCAGTAATTCATGCAGCTGGCTTCGCTGAGCTGGGGGAAGAGGGAAGAGCTTTGCAAGAGCGAGTTCTCAAAATTGCCCGAAGCGGTGGGATGCGGGTGGTTGGACCTAACTGCATGGGGATTTTTTGCCCGGAGGTACGGCTGAATACCATTGTTGAGCTGGATGAAGGAGAGCTGGAGCCGGGAAGTATCGCTTTTTGTGGACAAAGTGGGTGGGCTACTGAAGATTTTGTAGCAGGTGGTAGTGCCAGAGGGCTGAAATTTAGCACAGTAATCAGCAGCGGCAATCAAGCTGACTTAGATCTTTTCGATTATGTTTCCTACTTTAGCAGCGATCCCAGGACAAGGGTAATTTGTGCTTACACAGAAGGTATTAGCCGGGGGAGGGAATTTTTCGATCTGGCCTCTAAAGTGGGACCCACCAAGCCCATAATCGTTTGGAAATCAGGATTTAGCCAGGCAGGCGCAAGGGCGACTGTATCCCATTCGGGATCAATTGCAGGAAATCGAGAAATATGGCTCGGCGCAGCACGAAGCTCTGGAATTGTAATAGCAGAAGGCTTCGAAGAATTGGTGGATATGGCAGTAGCATTCTCGGCACCCCTGTTTCCAAAAGGAAGGAAAGTAGGAATAATAGCGGAGGCAGGAGGGGGAGGTATATCTGCTGCTGATGCCTGTGAAGGCCTGGGCTTAGAAGTTAAACCACTCAGTTCTAAACTGAGAAAGCAGCTAAAAGGGTTTTTGAAAGACTACCTGCCGCCTTTCTCAGGCACTAGTAATCCGGTTGACCTGGTATGGCTCCCAAAAGATATGGCCATGACCATATGTATAAAGTGCATTGAGCTTATAGCTCGCGAGGTTGACTCGGTAATTTTCATGTCATATCTACCTTTCTTGCTATCGGATTTTAGACGAAGATACATTGAAGCGATGTGCCAGCTGAGAGACAGGCTCAATGTGCCTATTTTTGTAGTGCCACCTTATGCTTCAAGGGCAACCGCCGGTATGAAGGAATTTACTACTGCCGGCTTGCCAGCCTTTACCTCATTTGAAAGAGCAGCCAGGGCTATATCTGCCGCCTCTGGTTATCAAGAATGGGTTTCCTCTTTGCAGGTTAATGGTGGGAACGTGAGGCAACCGGTAAAGGCTCCTAGATGATATCAAATATACAGGTGTAGGGGTTTTTATTTGGTGAATAAGCGATCAAACATTGAAATTGGCGTCGCTTTTTCATGGCGCTGCTGATTCCGTTACCTGGTCTTGGCATGATCAGGGTTGCGATAGCGGAGAGAAGGCAGTAGATGAGGTCACTGGGAACCGGGCCGGGACGGGCCGGGAAATGCCGGGCAGGATCAGACGAAGAGGGCAGGGCTTCGTCACCTTTGAGGCGCATGTTGGTAATCAGGGCGGTATCTCAGTCGTGGGAGGAAGGCTTAAAAATTGCGATGAAAATGAGGCCCCAATTTTGCGATTGTAAAGCTAATAAAGGTATCTGATCCTAGGCACTGAGATGTGAGTTTTTCATCGCAACCGAAAGGTAGAACTAAATAGAAAGGAGGGAGAAATGGCCGAGAGAGTTGCCATTGTTGAGGTTGCCCAACTTCCTGGTTCGGAGTCGGGTGACAATTATTTGGACCAGGTCTATCGGGTGTGCAAGGAGGTCTTTGACAAGGCCGGGATTTCCAGGGATGAGGTGGGAACCGTAGTAAGCGCATCATCGGATGTCTTTCACAGCGGTATGTCCTGTGCCAATGCCTATTACTGGGACTCCGGTGCCGCCTTTTTGAAGAATGGATCAAGGCAGGACGGGGAGTCGCTGTTCGCCTTTATCTATGGAGTTATGCGGATTCTCACCGGCCCGTATGACACCGCCTTGGTTTTGGGGGTATGCAAGGGATCTGAGAACCCTGAAAATGACATGATCACTCACTTTTATACAGATCCCTTTTATCAAAGGCAGATTGGGTTAAATGAGACCTTTGCAGCAGCCCTTCAGATGAGGGCATACATGGAAAGATTCAATATTACTGAGGAACAGTGTGCAAAGGTTGTGGTAAAGAATCGGAAGAATGCCCTCAGGAATCCCTATGCCCATTTAAGAAAGAAGGTGGACTTAGAGGACGTCATGAATTCCAAGATGATCATGGATCCTTTGAAGGACCTGGAGTGTGCTCCAAAGTCTGAGGGAATAATAGCCCTTCTATTGGCATCAGAGGACAAGGCAGCAAGGCTTACGGATAAGCCCGTTTGGTGTAAAGGTTTCAGCTCCTCCATGGATACCTTTATCCTCGGTGACAGGGACCTTTTGGATGGCCAATTAAAGAATGCAGCCAGGAGGGCGTATGATATGGCGGGTATCAGCAACCCAAGGAAGGAGATAGACGTTGCCGAGATAACTGAGCCATACGCCTTTCAGGAGCTGTTATGGTACGAGGGGTTGGGATTTTGCGATACCGGAGAAGGGGGAAAATTACTGGACAGTGGTGCCACTGAGATGGATGGGGACACCCCGGTGAATCCTTCCGGAGGGGTACTCTCTATGAACCCCTATGTGAGCAGGGGGCTTTATAGACTGGCTGAGGTAGCCCTTCAGATCAAGGGTGAGGCTGGAGAGAGACAGTTAGAGAAAAAGGTAAAGACAGGACTAGCCCATGGGACCCATGGATTTGCCGGGCAATGTCATGCCGTGGCCATCCTGGGAAGTTAGGAGGTGATAAGTATGGGAAGAGCGGTGGGAATTATCGGGACAGGACAGACTAGACATGGGAGTCGATTTGATGTCACCTATCCAGATTTGGTGCGGGAGGCAGTGCAGGCAGTATTTGAGGATGCAGGGATCACACCGGATGATATAGACGGGGTGGTCTCAGGAACCATGCCTTCCATGATGGAGGGCGTGGCCCTCACGCATTTTTATTTTGCAGATGCCATGCGCTCTGTAGGAAAGCCTATTTTAAAGACAGAGACCTGCGGGTCAACCGGCGTTTCTCTTGCCTTGACCGGGTATTACTGGGTGGCCTCTGGGATGGCCGATATGGTTTTGGTTGTCGGCTCTGAGAAGATGCATGAAGGGGACAGCCAGGCCACTATGACCACGGTGGCTGAACCTTTTTACCAAAGGTTCTTTATTTCGGGTGCACCTGGAGTGTTTTCCATGCAGTCTCAGATGTGGATGGCAAGATACGGCATCCCGGAAGATAAGCTCAGGGATGCTGCGGCAAAGGTCTCAGTGGATCATCACAGGGATGCCCTTGATAATCCTTATGCCCACATAAAGAAGGCCGTTACCATGGATGAGGTCAAGAATGCCAAGGTTATCACCTACCCCTGTAGACTCTGGGATATATGCCCCAATTCAGATGGGGCATGTGCGGTCATATTTGCCTGTGAGCAAAAGGCGAGGAAGATCTGCCAGAAACCTGCCTGGATAAAAGGCATTGGCTACAGGGGCGATGAGTATTGGTTTGGTGACAGTGACAAGGTGGTGTGGCAGGGCGCGATTGAGGCAGCCAAGGAGGCCTATGGAATGGCTGGAATTACCAATCCCCGCAAGGAATTGGATGTGGCCGAGGTGTATAATCCATTTACCTTTCAAGAGTTGTTGTACTATGAGAATTTTGGTTTCTGTGATTTTGCTCAGGCGTGCGATTATACGTTGAAGGGGACATTTGCCAGAGGTGGAGAGCTGCCGTGTGATCCCTCAGGCGGGACATTGTGCACCAATCCCATTGGAGCCACTGGTCTTATCAGGGTAGCCGAGGCTGCTATGCAGGTCACTGGTAAGGCAGGCGATCATCAGATAGAGGGTGCGGGGTTGGCCCTGGCACACGCTATGGGTGGTGTTGACCAGTTTAACGGGATTATGATCCTCGGTTCACAACTATAAGGGAGAAAGATGATGGCAAAACATTTTCAGACATTGAGGCATGATGTTTGGCTTCCGTACAAATTTGCGGTAGGCCCCACCTTTCACCGCTTTTATGAGGGGCTCAAGGAGGAAAAGATCTTGGCAAATCAATGCCCCAAATGCGGAAGGATTCTTGTTCCTGCGCGCACATTTTGCCCCACCTGTTATGTAGACATGGGCGACTGGAGAGAGGTTGCTCAGGAAGGAGAAGTGGTGAGCTGGAGCCTTGCTCATGATGAGTTTTTTGGCATGCCCGTGGATCCCCCCTTTATCGGGGCTCTTATAAGGCTTGATGGGACGGATTGCAACTTTTTGCACCTTATCGGGGGCCTTGACCTAAGCAACCAGGATACCGTGCGAGGCAAGATAAGGCAGGGAGCCAGGGTGAAGGCTGTGTGGAGTGATGAGAAGACAGGTCATCTTCTGGATATAAAATATTTTCAGCCAGTTTAGACCTCTAAAGTAATCACATACTCTAAGCATCGAGGAGGTGTAGCAATGGTAACATTCGATAAGAAAGGCAATCCTATTATAGAGGCGGAGGTCAGGATTCCATATGAACTTGCTGTTGGTCCTACCTGGTATAGATTCTTTGAAGGTCTCAAACAGGAGAAGATATTCGCAACCCGATGCCCCAAATGCAATCGAGTCCTTGTCCCTGCAAGAAGTTTTTGTCCCAGGTGTTTTGTGGACATGGAACAGTGGGTGGAGGTCTCACAGGAGGGGGAGATTGTGGCCTGGGTGCTTACAGATTATGAATACTTTGGGATCCCTATAAGACCCCCGTTTATCGGCTCTCTTATCCATCTTGAGGGGACGGACTGCACCTTTAATCATCTCATCGGTGGTTTTGATCTCAGTGATCTGGATACCGTGAGAAAGAAGGTCAAAAACGGGATGAGGGTGAAAGCAGTTTGGGAGAAGGAGAAAAAGGGTCATATACTGGATATAAAATATTTCGAACCCTTATAAGCCACCAAGGGGAGTTCTATCATTTTTATCATTACGGACCTGGACGAGCTTGATTGAGTTTTGACAACGGATGAAATCAATCCACCTGATTGGCATTTCTCCAATGGCAGTTAAGGCCTATAGATTGGCTCGGTTGTAGAAATTCTAGTACAGTTCGTTAATATCTTGAGGATTTCGTATCTGTTTTGGATTTCGAGGTTCGGGTTTTATGTCCTGTTTACCTTCAACTAATTTGTGTTGTATTTACAAGAATAGAGAAAGGAGCGAAGCTCATGATGATGGGAAAGACCATTGATGAACTCAAGGTAGGGGATTCGGCTGAATTTTCAAAAACGATCTCAGAATCGGATATCTATATTTATGCGGGGGTGACCGGTGACCTCAATCCAGCTCATGTGAATGAGGAATATGCCAGTAAGACCTTTTTCAAAACCCGAATTGCCCACGGTGCCTTGATGGTTGGGTTTATCTCCGCGGTCCTGGGCAACAAACTCCCCGGGCCGGGAAGCATTCATATACACCACGAGCTCGATTTTTTGGCCCCGGTCCGGATCGGTGACACTATTACCGCACGGGTCGAGGTAGTGGAGATTATCGCCGAAAAAAATCGGGTGAGACTAAAAGTGAGCTGCGTCAACCAGGAGGGGGTCGTGGTTGTAGCTGGGGAAGCCTTGACCAGTCCCCCAAAAAGGATCAAGGAAGGGTAGGTCCCTGCGCTCATTCATTCTCATCACCTCTCCGTTGTCAATTCCATTTTGCTCCAGCTGCATCCGTAAATGGTTTACTCTCCGGCCTGGACAGCAAGATTACCCGCCCGCCTCGCGTGAGCCTGCCCGCTTGCCAAGGTCTTGGGAGATGAGAGATTTAACCTGCAAATACATATTGTCGAGTCTGTAGATATGCCTAAGCAGACCAAGACATATAGAGGACATAAGACGGTAACTCAATTCGGATTTTTCATTGATAAATCGATTATATGTTTCCCTCCTAAGGAAACCTAGGATGGTATCGCTAAGAGTCCTGGCATCAGCAGACCTGGGTTCTCCATCAACAAGGGCCATCTCACCAAAGATATCCTTTTCCCGAAGCTCGGCCAGGAGAATTTCCTTGTCTTCTATGCGGCTCAAGATGTTTATTCCGCCTTTCTTGATGAGGTAAGCCCCATCGGCAGGTTCACCTTCTCGAAATATGACCTTGCCTGGGGGACAGTTCAGTTCTTCGGTAAACAATTCACCCAGATCCTTTGAAGATAGGTTGGATTGCAAGATATTATTATCCGTAAGAATCTGTAGCTCTATTTCATCAATCAGCCCCTCCCTTATTTTTTTATTCTCAATCATGTGGATAAGATTGGAGATGACGATCTTATACTTTTCGTCAAGGGCTCTTAGTCTCGCTGGAAGAAAAAGGTAGAGGCGATAAATGAGGGCCTTCGAGGATTCGTCAGGGCTCTTTATGATGGTCATAAACAGCTCTCTATCTAGGATCCCAACAATCGTCTTATCCTCAGCAGCTCTGACCGTTGCCGTTCGTAAGACATCATAAAGGAGACTGATTTCCCCAAAGATCTCTCCCTGGTTCAAGACGGCCACACAATTGCCGTCCAAGAATACCTCCGCTGTTCCCTTTTTGATGAAATAGATCTCTTTGCCAACCGTATTCCGCTTGCAGATAGTTCCCCCTTTCTTAAAGGTTTTGCTTTTTCTTGAGAATATTCGGTTCAACTGTCTGTTGTTTAACGCGCCAAGCAGACCTCCAGCAATATTCTGACAAACGATATCCACATCCTGGTTTCTGAGTTCAGCCATATCTCGCTGAATAGGCTGTAAAAGGTCATCGAGGTAATCGATAATATTCATCTGCACTTCATATGGCATCGACATCATTTGGATAGTGGACTTCTTGGCCTCATCCGCAGTTAGATATTTCTTCTCTTGAATTCTCCTGAACAGGAGATGTTCTCGAAGGGCGTCTAGGCCTTCTAGGCCGGCAATAAACTGGTAGGCCTGTTGGTGCCTGATGCCCTTATTCGTGATCATTGGATCCCTGGAAACGGAGCCAATGAGTTCTCTGCCTTTTTTCAGGATGGTTTGGTATGGTAGAGTGAAATCATATCTTTGTGCTTGGTCTATTACCTGAATATCTTCCTTTGACAAGGGCTCGATTTGTTCGGCGACCACATGAAATTCTAAGCCCAGTGAACGTAGCAGCTTGATAATCATGGCATTGTGAATCCCCTTGCCAGAGACACTGGCGTGTATGTCCGCACTGTAATGGGGAGGGGTAAAATGCAGTTGGCCGTAATTATCCGTGGCATGCACTCTGAAGTGTACATGCTTTTTCTGGCACCACTTCCCAACTTTCACGGCAGCTACCAAAGGATCCGTACCCTCAATGTTCATATGACCCACATCATAAGTGACTCCAAAATTGTTTGTGGCTATTTCAGGAGGCAGTGCATTCAGGATATTTGTGAGGGTTTCTAAGAAGACCTTGGAGTTTAGATTTGTCTTTGTGTAACAGTAGTTCTCAACGGACACTACCACCTCACTCCCGGCTGCTGAGTCGATTAATTCTGTCAAGTGTGACAAATCTTCAGGATCGATAAGATGCACAACAACTACTTCAGCACCGATATCTATGGCCAATTGAACAGTCTCTTTCATGAGCCTCATACAGCGAGCCGGGTGGTAAAAAAGCTGTTTCCCGGTTAAAGGTTCCGGATAGGGTGCATACGGACCGACAATAGGGGTGTGTATGGCGACTTTGACCCCATATTTTTGTATTGTCTGTCTAATATCTAGACGTTTTTTCTGGTCCACCTCTTCTGGTAAGACTCTCGCAAGATTAAATGGATGGAAGTCAAGGGCCAATTCGACCCCAATTAGATTCCTTTCAACTGTAGCTAAGATAGTCTCTCTGGGATCCCACATATTCCTTTCCCAGAAAGAGGCAGTTAATACCTGATAGGCGTCTCTAGTATTATATCCGTCCCGGGAGGGCATTGCAGGTTCATTATGCAGAAATCGCGCATAGTAGTTATCAGCAAATTGCAGTATGGTATGATCCAACCTGTTGGCTTCGATTTCTTGATTATTCAATAAAAACGACGGGGCATGATCGTATATCCATGCTGCCTTAACTAACATAAAGGGGTTCTGTATAAGCTCGTATAGGGGATTTGTTTGTTGATTCTTTTTGGCTATCTTTATGATATGGTTGAGATGAGCATCATCAAGGGAATACCCGTACTTCTTTTCGGATTTAAAGCATGAAAGCAGAAGGAGAGCGGAATCACCCTCTATTTCCACATCAGACAGGTATGTCTTCACCTCATCATCAGACATCTCTTTGGGATTCTCTATCCATTGATTTAAGGCTCTCTGGATCCGTGGAGAATCAACAGAATCTTTCGCTTTGACCATCTTGCTTTCCCCCATTAAGACCTAGTCCAAAACGGTTTGATTGCATCCCTTGGGATATATAAAGCAAATTCGCCGTCGTAGGTTATTACAAATTATTACAAGATTCAAGAGAATCTTTTTGCTTAAGGACACATCTTATTTGCATTCTCTCCTCTGAATACAGGCCGCATGAGAAGCCCTCCCACCCCCGTCTTTACCTAGTGAGATTCGGCCTGCTACAGTCCCCCTCCAGGGGCACAGGACGAACAAAAGAGTGGAATAGCGCCTTTCACCCTGGCACAACCGGACAGCCCTGCGCCACCATCTGTTGAGAGGGGGTCTTGCTTGACACAGGAGGCTCACATCTCTATACTCCCTCAAAGGGGATCTTTATCAAAAGAAGCCCTCAGACTTCCCGAATGAAAAGGAAAAGAAATGCTCACGGTAGCTGAGAAACTGGTAGGAACCTTACAGGATATGGGGATACGGTATGTTTTTGGTATCCCGGGTGGTTCATGGATACCTTATATGGAGGCGATGCGTACCAGGGAAATCGAATTTGTTTTGGTTGCAAATGAGGCCAGCGGCGGTATCATGGCTGATGTTTGTGCCCGGATCACGGGGGTGCCCGGAGCCTGCCACGGCACCTACGGGCCCGGTGCAACAAACTTGACCACCGGCGTTGGTTGTGCATACCTGGACCGTTCAGCCCTTCTTGCATTCACCTCCGAGCAGAGTGACGCCATGTTAAGGCGAACCACGCAAATGAATATTGATCATCAGGCCCTGTTTGCACCTATCACCAAGTGGACCACCCGCCTCAGGAGAGGTAATGTCGTTGAAACGATTCGCAAGGCCGTGCAGGTGGCAAAGGCAGAGGTTCCCGGCCCTGTTCATATCGGCGTACCTAGTGATCTTGCTGACATAACCGAACCTGAAGAAAATGCCCCTGCTCCGCCGGCTCCACACCTACCTCTCTCTCCTGACGGAAAGGTACTTGAAAAGGGAGCAGAGCTTTTTCGGAAGGCCCGGAGGCCTTTGCTTGCCGTTGGTTTGACTGCTGCCCGTATGAAGCTCAATAAGGAACTGGTTGAGGTAGCGCAAAGGCACATGGTGCCCGTGGTGTTATCTCCCATGGCCAAAGGAATGCTGCCGGAAAACCATCCCTGCTACGCTGGGGTTCTGTTTCATGCCTTGAGCGATCACGTTGCACTCACCTACCGAGATGCTGATCTTGTCATAGGTATTGGCTATGACCCTGTGGAGTTTAACTATGAAGAATGGATGCCTGATGTGCCACTCGTACACCTGGACACATGTCCCGCTGATATCGACAGGGATCGTCATCCGACCTGCGATGTGGTGGGGGACCTGCGCCAATCTCTTGCCTACCTGGCCAAAATGGCTCCGGTTGAAACTACGTGGGATTTGGCGGCCGTGGCCAAAAATCGTGAAAGGATGTTTGAATCCCTTAGGCCGAGGGCAGGAGGTTTCGGCCCCAGGGCTGCCCTGGCGGTATTACGGGAGATAATGCCTCAGGATGGGATCATGACATGCGACGTAGGGGCTCACACACACCTGATCGGGCAACAGTGGCCTACTCCGGCACCAGGTCTTCAGATTATGACCAACGGGTGGTCCTCTATGGGGTTTGGCGTTCCCGCTGCCATAGCTGCTAAGCTTTGCTTGCCCGAACGAGCCGTGGCGTGCGTGAGCGGCGATGGTGGTTTTTTGATGATGGCAGGAGAAATGGTTACCGCCAGACGGCTCGGCTTGAATGTGGTTTTTGTGGTCCTGGCAGATAATGAATTGAGTTTGATCACTGTCAAACAGGAGCGGAGGGAATACGAGCATTCGGGCGTCCGGCTCTTCAACGGCGATTTCTTTGCCTCGAACCACCTCTTTGGTGTTCCAATTCTGACGGTGACCGACATAGACGAGATGCGGGGGGCTCTGCAAAAGGCATTTTCTGGGGATGGGCCATGTATCGTTGAGGCAGTTGTTGACGGAACTGAATACGGCGAACTCATAGCGAGAAGATATAAATGAAGATGGCGAACAAGCGCTTGATCCTTTGTGGGTTTGGCAATGTAGGAAGGGCCTTCACCCGGCTGGTTGCTGAAAGAAAGGCCCGTGTAAAACAACAATATGGGCTCAGTTTGGAATTGGCTGCTGTTGTAGACATCGGGGGTGCGGCTGTTGCAGCACAGGGCGCTTTGCCAGCCGTGGAACTGCTTTCCCAAGTGGAAAAGGGTGGCACAGTTGAGCAGTTTGCTGGATATGGCCGCGCGGGTGTCTCTGGAACTGAGGTGATATTGAACACCGAGGCCGATGCTCTTGTTGAGGCTACACCGACCAATTTGATCAATGGTGAGCCAGGTCGGGGACATGTACTGGCGGCCTTGAACAAGGGCATGGATATCATCTGTGCGAACAAAGGCCCCCTTGTCCTTTACTATGGGGAAATCCAAGAGTTGGCTAAAAGGAAGGGGTGTGGGGTGTATATGAGTGCCGCAACGGCTGCAGCTCTGCCTGCCTTAGACGTAGGATTAATGTGTTTGGCCGGTGCTCAGGTAATCTCGTTTGAGGGGATTTTGAATGGGACGACAAACTATATACTTACCCGTATGCACACTGAGAAATGCTCTTATGAAACAGCGTTGAGGGCAGCCCAGCAAATGGGCATTGCCGAAACTGACCCCAGCCTTGATGTTGAAGGCTGGGATACATGTAACAAGATTGTACTGATTGCCAACCGTGTTTTTGGAAAAAGTTTCGGTCCGGCAGACGCAGAGGTTACCGGGATCACCGGCATCACTCCGGAGGATATCGAGGAAACCTTGAAGGCCGGTAATGTCATCAAGTTGATCGGGATAGGCAGGATTGAGGATGGGCAGGTAGTGCTTAGAGTTGCGCCAAAGCCCCTGGGCATGGAGCATCCTCTGGCCTCCATTAATTATTCGGAGAAGGGGATTAGCTACCTCACCGATACTATGGGCAGGATTACGGTGGCTGGAGGTCAGAGCTCGCCTGCTGGTGCCGCTGCTGCCCTCCTCAAGGACTTGATCCATTCATCAGTGTTTGCCAGTGGTAGCTGGTAACCGTCCAACCAAAGAGCATTTCTCTAGGGGATAAGGAATCATTAAAAGGCTCAGCGAAGGATTATCGGAACACATAGGAAGGGATGGAAATGGAGAAATTAATCGTAACAGCAGCTATTACCGGGAGCAGGATTACCCGTGAGACAACACCCTATATCCCCATAACGCCCGAGGAGATCGTCCAGTCAGCGATCGAGTGCTGGGAGGCAGGGGCCTCCATCACTCACATCCATGTGCGGGACCCGGAGACAGGCTTAGGGAGTCAAGATATAGAGCTCTTCCGACAGGTTGTGGAGCCTTTGAGAGAAAAGACGGATCTCATCCTGTGCTTGACTACCAGTGGGATTCCAGGCCGAAACCTTCCCATTAAAGAGCGATTGGCACCTCTTGGGCTGGAACCGGAGCTGGCCTCCTTTGACGCCGGTTCCATCAACCTGGGAGGTTCGGTCTTTATCAACCCTCCAGAGTTCCTCGAAGAGGCTGCAACAAGAATGAAGGAAAAGGGGGTGAGACCCGAACTGGAGATCTTTGACCTGGGTATGATTGTTACCTGCCTCCGCATGAGAGATGAGGGATATCTGAAGGAACCCTTCCACTTTCAATTTGTCCTGGGAACCCCTTGGGGGGCCCCCGCAACGCCTAAATCCCTTTTGCATCTCCATGAGCATATCCCCGAGGACTCGACCTGGTCGGTCATTGGTATCGGAAAGGGGCATTTACCCCTGTCCATGATGGCACTGATTATGGGGGGACACATCCGGGTAGGCATGGAAGACAACGTCTACTATCAGAGGGGCGTTCTTGCAGAAACGAACGCACAGTTTGTTGCACGGATTGTCAGGATTGCAAGGGAATACGGTCGGGAAGTGGCTACACCAACTGAAGCCAGGAAGATCTTACGGCTTGGTGAGAAATCGTAGGAAAGGCTGTTGTGTTGGTGAGGGCCATAGAACAGAATGGGAAGTATAGCTGAAAGGTGGAAAGCAAATGGACATTACTAAGGTTGCCTGCGTCGGAGCTGGGCTCATAGGCCAAGGTTGGGCGACACTATTCTCTTCAAAAGGCCTTGAGGTGATTCTGCAAGATGTTACCCAAGCTATCCTTGAGAAGGCGGTGAGGCGTGTTAAGTCAAACCTCATGTTTCTGGAGGCACACAAACTCGTGAGACGAGGTGAAGCGAGCGTCGCGCTCACGAGGATAAAGACGACTACCCACCTTGCTGAGGCGGTAGGTCACGTGGACTACGTTCAGGAGTCCGTTCCTGATGATTATGATGTTAAAAAACAGGTTTTCAAAGAGATGGGTGCCGTGGTTCCTCATCACGCGATTTTGGCCAGTAGCGCTTCAGGATTGTTGATGACCGAAATTCAGAAAGTAACGACGAGGCCCGAGTGCTGCGTGCTGGTCCACCCTATGCTCCCGGCGCACCTTATACCTCTTGTCGAGGTTGCTGGGGGCGAACAAACCTCTCGCGAGACGGTTAAGGCAACCCATGAGTTCATGAAAAGGCTAGGAAAAACTCCCATTGTGCTCAGCCGGGAAGTCCCTGGCTACATTGTGAACAGGTTGCAGGCAGCGTTATTGCGTGAGGCTATTGATCTGGTGCACAAGGGCATAGCCAGCGCAGAAGACGTGGATAAGGCCTTTTGTAGAGGGATAGGCCTTCGGGATCCTCTAATCGGTCCATTCCTACGTATACATTTAGCCGGAGGTGACGTTGAACACTTTATCAAGAATTACTCTCGCTCATACAGCTATAGATGGGAGACGATGGAAACATGGACCTCCATCCCTGCCTCGGCAGCCAAGGCAATTGTAAAGGGCGTTAATGAGATGGAGGTTGTCCGCACAAAGAGTCTAGAGGAAATCAAGGACTGGAGAGACGAGATGCTGGTTAAGCTCCTTAAGGTTGTAGGTGAAGACTAGCATGGAAGGTTATCGTTCCGGATCGATCTTCTCTGGGCGCTCTTTGTTGCCAAAAGTAAACCCATGATTACCGTTACGCTAAGTATTGCCCGAACCGTTGTAGCGCTCAGGATCATTTGGCCCATGTTGATGGCTGATTCCCTGGTTGGGGGGATGCCAGCGATTGTTCACCGCAATCTTTTTGCAGCGGCTCATGGTTCAAGGCCTGTGAGCAGGAGCTGTGAAGGGATGATAATCTTAAAGGGGGCAGCCTTATGACACTGGAAGGTCGTGTTGCCTTGGTGACAGGGGCGGGGAGGGGAATAGGCAGGGCCATCGCATTGGCCTTTGCTCGGGAAAAAACTCATGTGGTTATCAATGATATCTGCCCGCAGGATGAATTGGAGAAGGTGGCACGTGAGGTTTCTGTCTCAGGGGTCCGAAGCCTGGCCATACACGCTGATGTGAGCCAGTCCGAGCAGGTAAGGGACATGATTGGCCAAGTCCAAGAGAAGTTTCAAAGGCTCGACATCTTGGTCAACAACGCTGGAATCATCCGGAGGGGAACGATAGAATCGGTCACAGAGGAGGATTGGGACCAGGTCATCCGCATCAATCTGAAAGGAACCTTCAACTGCTGCAAGGCCGTGGTGGAGATTATGAAGCGCCAGAACACGGGGAAGATCATCAATGTTTCATCAGTGGCTGGAAAGATGGGTGACATTACCTCAGCCCCAGGCTATGGACCGTCAAAGGCCGCGATCGATGCACTCACCAAGACTTTGGCGCTACAGTTAGCCCAGTACGGAATCAACGTCAATGCAGTCGCGCCTCATGCGATTGAAACGGAGATGAGCGCCCAGTGGTCAGAGGAAAAAAGGAAATCCATCATTGAGGCCATCCCTCTGAAGCGACTCGGAAAACCTGAAGACGTGGCCGAGGCCGTGTTATTTCTGGCCTCTGACAAAGCCAATTTCATTACTGGAGAGATACTGGATGTAAACGGCGGGTTCTTTATGGATTGATAGTAATGCCAACACCAAATCTTCCTGTGTTTCCTCTTTGATGCCTGTATGAAAAGAACAGATCGGGATTATGGCAGGTGCATGTCATTGCCATCTCTATGTTTTTTCTCTGTATGCCACCGCGAAGAAGTTGCTGTAGATTCGCCTTCCACAGGTCAAAGTACCCCTTACCCTCTTTGGATTCTTTTACTATGTATTCTTTTGTGGTGTGGAATTCGCCCTTCACCCGAGCGATGACTTCCGGGCCAACCTCATAACAACATGGTCCAATGGATGGCCCAATGCCAACTACAATATCCCCAGGTGAAGAACCAAAGGCATTTTGCATGGCCCTCACAGTGTTTCGCGCTATACAGTGGAGCGTACCTTTCCACCCTGCGTGGGCGACCCCTATAACCCTTCTTGCTGGGTCAAAGAAAAGCATAGGAACACAGTCAGCCACAAGGACCATCAGACAGATATCCGCTACATTGGTCACCATGGCATCGGTTGCATTGATTGCCTCTCTGTGATGAGTAGAGCCTTTGCCTCTCAAGTCTTCTGATACCATTGTCACATGACCAGAATGGATTTGTCTGCCTATAGTAAAGTGGTTCAATGGTATTCCAATGGTGGCGGCAAGTCTCTTTCGATTGTTAATGACATGTTCGGGATCATCTGCAACATGGAAACCCAGATTGAGAGCGTCATATGGGCGGTTACTGAAGCCACCTGTCCGTGTGGTTACAAAATGCCTAATTTCCTGATGGGCCAGGAGGTTTTTAAAAAATAGTACAGTCAGTGAATCTACCTTTTTTTCAATCATATAATTTCCCCAAATCGCCAATAGAAATTAGAATACCATAAGACAAAATATACTGCACTGGCAAAGAAGTCGCCAGAGTGAATCTGCCTTTAAAACTATTCATATATAGTTGGTGGCCAATGCAGTTTTTTGGATTTCTAACTCTATTTTTGGGTCCCATTTCAAACTTTTTGAGATTTTTTTGATAGCATTAAGGGTCTAAAAGTTTAGCACGAATGAGCAAAAAATAAAATTATACCTTTGGATAAACGGAATATCAGTTGCTATTAGGTAATTTAGGTAATTTTTTGTTATTTTTTTCTTGACAAATTACAATTTTCTGTTAATTTACCCTCATTTCAAGAGGGAGCTCTCACAGCATGAATAAAGAGATGCTGAACACTAAAGATATAGCCAATTATTTGAACATAAATGAGAAACAGGTCTATAGACTTACAAAGGAAAAGAAAATCCCTGCGACGAGAATTACCGGTAAATGGACCTTCCCCAGGAAATTAATTGATGAATGGATAATAGAAAGTGCCAATGAAAATATAGGAAGGAAAAAGACAAGAGAACTGAAAGATCATATTGTGGTAATGGGAAGTAATGACTTCACCATAGAGCTTCTTTCTCATGAGTTAAGCAGGAGGTTTCCAGCATATAGCCTGTCCTTCTCCAATGTAGGAAGCATTGGGGGGCTTATTGCTTTAGGGAGGGGGAGCAGTCATTTAGCCAGTTGCCATCTTCTTGATCCGGACACAGGAGAATACAATCTACCCTATTTAGCCCGCTATTTGCCAGAAATGGAGACCTTGGTAATTAATCTGATATACCGTGACCTAGGCCTAATATTAAGGCCTAACAATCCCTTACATATTGCTGGAATTGAGGATCTGGCCCAACCTGGAATTAGGATCATTAATCGCCAAGAGGGGTCAGGCACCAGAATCTTCCTGGATTTTGAATTGAACAAGCTTGGAATCGATACCAACAGCATCGATGGATACGAGGAGGAGGTAAACACCCATACTGAGGTGGCTACTGCGGTGCTAAGTGGCGAGGCAGATGTAGGCTTGGGCATATTGTCCGCAGCAAAAATGCTGGGTTTAGAATTCGTCCACATCACCAAAGAGAGGTATGATCTCGTCATTCCTAAAGATAATCTTTCTGCCAAACCTTTCACTGCCTTGCTGGATGTAGTCAGATCTCTGGAGTTTAGAACAAAAATAGAACAAATGGGGGGCTATGATGCGAGGGATTCGGGAAAGGTAATCTCAGAATAATGGTTTTATAAAGCTCCGATCTATCTTCCCTAAGGATCGTGAATCTAAGGGCGATAGACGATAGGGTATGGTTGGAAACGGCCATGCCTCCCGTGTTTGGGAAGGGGTATGAATATGAAAGCCAGCATCCATTTTCAGACAGGGTGCTGACTTTTTTGTTGAAAGAGGAGGTTTCTGCCGGGCCAGCCAAAGTCCTTTGGCAGAAAACCTCCCCCGGAACACTAAAGGGAGACATTTGCCTTCTTTAGTGACCATTTTCATTTTAAGCATCTATTTCCTGTAAGTAAAGGAAAAGTGTTGAAGAGAGAGGAGGTGATTTGGATGAAGGGTGGGGGGAGAGGCTACCGAGGTGATGTTGATGGAAGAGTGAATGGCATCTTTGATAAATGAAAATTAAGATAAGAAGTTCTTTAAAGAAGAGCGATTTAGAAAACGTACAAAAGAAAGCTTATTGAGTATGGCCTATTTGGTTTACTCTCAGCATTTGTATTGCTAGATGCGGGTAAACTAAGTGCTGACCAGCCTGGTCCCGTAAAAATACCAGATGTTTCAATTAAATAAAAAAGGAGGATGTAAATGAAGACAAGAAGATGGAACTCGATAATCAATTTTGTTTTGGCTTTCTTTATAGCAAGCCTGCTGGCCTATCCCCAGGCAGGATGGGCAAAGGAGAAACTGGTGCTTTCTACCGGTTCTCCCTATGAGCTGGGCCTGATAGATGCCATAGGCACGCCTTTCGAGGCAAAGTATAATTGTAAGGTGGATGTGGTGAAGGCTGGCAGCGGCAAGGCCATAAAGCTGCTGAGGGAGGGTAAGGTAGACGTGATCATGGTACATGCCAAAAAGGCAGAGGAAAAACTCGTTAGGGATGGTTACGGAGTAAATCGAAGATTAGTAGCCCATAACGACTTCGTCATAGCCGGTCCTAAAAAAGACCCGGCCAGGATAAAAGGATCAAAGGATGCTGCAGAGGCCTACGGGAGAATTGCCCGTTCAGGGTCTTTGTTTTTCTCCCGGGGCGATAATTCCGGTACCCATAAAAAGGAGATGTCTATATGGAAAAAGGCCGGTATCAAGCCAAAGGGGGAATGGTATAAAACAACCGGAAAATTTATGGGGGCCACACTGAAGGAGGCAAGTCAAGGCCAGGGCTACTTTATGACGGACCGCAGCACCTATATTTATCTGAGCAAGGAGATCGACTTGGATATACTGTTCGAGGGTGATCCCTCCCTGGTTAACCATTACCATGCAATTGCGGTTAACCCGGCCAAATACCCGGAGAGAAATTATGAGCTCGCCGTCAATTTCATAGGCTTTATCACCTCTCCGTCAGGGCAGAAAATAATCAGGGATTATGGGAAGAAAGAGTTTGGCAAACCACTTTATTCTGCCGATGCCATCGCTTCGCCGCAGGCATCTTCAGAGCCAAGCGGCAAGGTGATTATCTTCAATGCCGGGAGTTTGACCATTCCCCTTGCCCAGATTGAGAAGGAGTTTGAGGCCAAATACCCCAGAGTAGATGTGCTTCGGGAGGCGGCCGGGAGCCAGAAATGTGCTCGAAAGATCACGGACCTGAAAAAACCCTGTGACATCATGGCATCCGCAGATTATACTGTGATAGATAAGCTTCTCATCCCTGTATACGCCGGCTGGAACATCAGGTTCGCCAGCAACAGGCTCGTGTTGTGCTATACGGATAGGAGCAGGTACGCGAACGAGGTAAATGCCCAGAACTGGCATGAGATCCTGGGAAGAAAAGGCGTGGTATGGGGGCACTCGGACCCCAACCTCGATCCCTGTGGGTATCGGGCGCTCATGGTGTTACAATTGGCCGAGAAATACTATAGAATACCAGGGCTTTATGAACGTCTGACCGCGAACCGCCCAAAGGAAAACATACGCCCAAAGTCGGTGGAGCTCGTCTCACTTCTTCAGACCGGGAATATGGACTACGCGTGGGAGTACCGATCGGTCGCGGTTCAACATGAGCTCAAATTTGTGGAACTTCCGGATCAGATCAATCTGGGAAACTATAAATATGACAATTTCTATGAGCAGGCGACGGTAAAGGTTACAGGGAAAAAGCCGGGCACCTTTCTCACGATGAAGGGAAAGTCCTGTACCTATGGCGTTGCTTTGGTCAAGAATGCCCCCAATGCGAACGCGGCGATAGCCTTTTTGCAGTATATGCTTGACCCTCAAGGTGGGCTGAAGGTCCTACAGGAGATGGGTCAACCCCCCTTTATTCCCTGTCGGGTTCCAACTGAGGTAATGAAGTCTTCACTTCCAAAAACGCTCCAAGGCCTCGTAGAGGTCAGGGACTAACGTGAAAAGGATGGGCCATGAAGCGTGAGCCGTTTTTCTGGATTACCATCTCGTGCGGTGTCGTGATCATGGCCTTCATCCTGCTTCCCTTGATCCAGTTGATGAGCGCCCCTTCATTGGGGATGCTCGGTGAGACCATACGAGATAAAGATGTGGTGCGGTCAATCTGGCTGAGTATTTACACGGCCGGATTGGCCGCCTTGATTTCGTTTCTTTTTGGAACACCCCTTTCATATCTTCTGGCGAGGAGCGATTTTAGGGGAAAGCGACTTGTTGAGGGGATCATCGATCTGCCCATTGCAATTCCCCATCCCGTGGTGGGCATTGCAATCCTGAGCGTGGCTGGCAAGAACCATTGGATTGGCCAGATCTTGAGTGAGCTGGGGGTACGGATCATGGGGAGCGTGACGGGAATCGTGACCGTGTTGACCTTTGTGGGGCTCCCATTTTATCTCAACGCCACCAAGGCAGGTTTTGAGGGCATCTCACCCAGGCTGGAGAAGGTGTCGCGAAGCCTCGGGGCCTCTATGTTCAGTACCTTCGCCCGCATCACCTTTCCACTCGCGTGGAGGAGCATGCTCATCGGAATTATCATGTGCTGCGCACGGGCGATCAGCGAGTTCGGGGCGGTGGTCATCGTAGCCTATCATCCAATGATCGCGCCGGTATTGATCTACGAGCGTTTCGAGGCTTACGGACTGAAATATTCCCAACCGGTAGCGGTCTGGCTGGTTTCTATCTCCCTCATCCTGTTCCTTTTGCTGCGCATCCTGACCCTCCATAAGGTTAAAGAGGAATGATTACGATCAGGGGGCTGAACATAGATCTTCGGGAGTTTCAGCTGAGGAATATCAATCTCGAAATAGCGGAAAACGAGTTCTTCATCCTCATGGGTCCTACCGGGGCGGGCAAGACGGTACTTCTGGAGGCAATAGCTGGTCTGGTTCCTGTAAAGAGTGGCACCATTTTCATTGGAGAAAGGGACATTACCACATTGTCCCCTGAAAGACGGGGTGTCAGCATTGTCTATCAGGACTATGCCCTGTTTCCTCACCTTACCGTCCTGGAGAATATCACCTATGGCCTGCACTTTCACCGGATCGACAAGACACAAGCAGAAAAAAGGCTCGATGACTTGCTTGACGTGGTGAACCTTTCTCACCTGCAACAGCGTCTTCCCGGAAACTTGAGCGGCGGTGAAAAACAACGTGTTGCCCTGGCAAGGGCCTTGATGGTCGATCCCAAGGTGCTCCTCTTGGATGAACCCCTTTCTGCGCTGGACCCGGGATTTAGGGAAGAAGTGAGAAACGCGCTCAAGAGGCTTCATCAGTCTTCCAGCACTACATTCTTGATGGTGACCCACGATTTTGCAGAGGTCCTATCCCTGGCAGGACGAACCGCGGTGATGAATAACGGCCGCATTGAACAAACAGGAGATGTGACGGAGATCTTTGAAAAACCTGCATCTCCCTTTGTTGCTGATTTTGTAGGGATGAAAAACCTTTTTAGAGCCTCTTTTAGTGGAACACATGGAATGATGTCAGGGTTAAGAATTGAAACAGGGAGAACAGTTGATCCCTCTTCAAGGTATCTGGCAATCAGGCCAGAAGATATTGTGATAAGCCGG
>Ga0209427_10001005_pt1 | contig 31735 bp, 26 predicted proteins | sample DeeMarSWOR136_30_FD_187465 | JGI IMG/M metagenome (GOLD analysis project Ga0209427, IMG submission 187465) | Marine sediment microbial communities from White Oak River estuary, North Carolina - WOR-1-36_30 (SPAdes) (version 2) | ecosystem: Environmental > Aquatic > Marine > Intertidal zone >...
AAGAAAAAGGACGGAGGGGCAAGTGAGCCCCTCCGTCCCCTTTTTTTGCAGTACCAGTGCTACTCAGGCGTAGTGCGCAGCGCGGGCAGTTTGCGGCTCGCGGCGCGACAGTGCCAGCGCACCCTCACCAAGCAGGATCTGTGCGATGGCGAGTACCGAGAGGTAGAGCGGATACTCCCAACCGCCGTGCGTCCCCGAAAACACCCAGCCATTGCCGGCGTGCGCCCACACCGCACCCATGAGTACGGGCACCACGGCGGCGGCGGCATAGCGGGTACCAATCCCGAGCACCAGCGCCACACCGGTGATCGCTTCGATTGCGAACACGACGTACGCCAGCGGGGCCGGCAGCCCAATAGACTGGAAGAACTGCGCCGTGCCCGGCAGCGTGTATACGAAGTACTTCAGCACCACGCTGTGGGCGATAAGCATCACGCCGAGGCTGATGCGCAGCAGGGCGATACCGAGATCGATTTGACGTTGACGACTCATGACAGGCTCCTTGGCTTAGGTTGATCCGGGCCGGGCCCCGCGGTGCGGAACCTCCGGCGCTGGCGATAATCTAGTGGCGCCGGGCTCCTTGATAAACGTGGTCAGTGGAATATGATTGTTTCCAATAGGAAACAATCGAACCATGGACCCTGTCACCGACATTGCCGTGTTTGTCCGGGTCGCGGAGCTCGGGAGCTTCACGCGCGCGGCCGATGCGCTCGAGCTCTCCAAGGCCGCGGTCAGCAAGTCCATCGGCCGCCTGGAAAAGCGCCTCGGCGCGCGACTGCTGAATCGCACCACGCGCAAACTCACCCTCACCGAGGCTGGCGATACCTTCTTCCGCCGTGGCGCGGCGGCGCTCGCCGAATTGGCTGAGGCCGAACAGGAAGTCGGCCAGCTCTCCCATACGCCGCGCGGCCTGCTGCGCGTGACCGCCCCAACCTATCTCGGCACCGTGACGCTCGCCCCGCTGCTGCGCGAATTCCAGAAGCGTTACCCGGAGGTAAGCCTCGATCTCAACCTCGATGACCGGAAGGTGGATCTCGTTCAGGAGCGCTTCGATGTCGCGGTACGCATCTCGACCATGCCGGACTCGAGCCTGGTGTCACGCCGGCTTGCGCCGGTTTCGATTCGCATCGTCGGCTCGCCGGCCTACCTCAAGCGCCGCGGCACACCAAAGACCCCGGCCGATTTACGCCAGCATGAATGCCTGACCTACAGCGTCTCGCCCACCCCGAATGAGTGGCGGTTCCGCACGCCGCGTGGCCGCTGGGTCAGCGTGGAGGTCAATGGCCCGATCCGCTGCAACAACGATTTCGTGCTCAAGCAGGCCGCGCTCGATGGACTGGGCATCGCCTTCTTTCCGGCGTTCTTCGTGGAGCGCGAAATTGCCGAAGGGCGACTGGTACCAATATTGAAGGACTACGACGGCCCGGCGTTTTTCATTCAGGCGGTGTACGCGAGCCGCCATCACCTGCCGCCCAAGGTCCGGGCGTTCGTGGATTTTCTCGTCGAGCATCTGGGCTCGTAGCGCTCAACGACGAATCATCGTCGAACTGCTGCAGAGCGAACGCCCACCTGAGTGGGCGTTGCTCTCGTTACCGACTCTAATAGAGTACTACTTGGGTGGCGCGACTCTGACCCCGCGGAGCTTGTCTCGCTCGATCGCGGTCTTGACCACTCCCCCGGCCTTGGCTTCCTCGATGAATTGGTTCACAAACGCCAGACCTGCGGGGTCGTGCCCCTTGACCACTCCCATGGCGGCCGGTTCATCCAGAAGCGAGCCGTCCAGAACACGCGATCCGGGCAATTTCGCCGAAACCCTGAAAAGGAAAGTCTTGCCGATTGCTATCGCATCCACCTTGCCGGATGTGATCAATTCCTCGAGTTCGGCGAGATTGTTGACCAGAACCAGCTTGGCGTTCTTCAGTGTCTGGGACAGGTGATTGCCGGACGCGGACTTGTTGACGCTCCCGACCTGAATACCGGCCTTATCCACATCCGCCATCGTCGCTATGGGAACACCGGCGCGGACCAGGAATCCCTGCTCAACCAATAAGTACGGATTTGAAAAATCGAACACCTCCGCGCGCTTGGCGTTGGTGGTCATGACCGCCACATCCCACTTGCCATCCTTTGCGCTCGTGATCAGATCCGCCAGGTCGCGGTACGGGACCGGCTCGAACGGTACGCCGAGACGCTTGGCCAGCCCCGACCCGAGATCAATTCCCAGTCCCTTTAGATTCCCCGTCGCCGGGTCCTTCACGCCGTAGATCGGCGCGGAAAAGAAGGCGACGCGCAGCTTGCCGGTTGGCGCCAATGCCGCGCGCGCCTTTTCATCGGACGCACCTTGCACCCCTGCCCCGGCGAAGATCAGCAGTCCCGCGACGACAATAGACATCCAGCCCTGTACACGCATGGTTTCCTCCTTATTCTCTTGTTGGCACAAGATCGCCACCCGTATCGCTTGGCTGCCATTGCTGCACGTGAAGCGAACTGGCGATTCGCGCGTAGATTGCGGCGGAGGCGCTTCAGCGTCTATACGACCAACGTTCTAGCACCAAGGGCTGAGTCGAGACCGGTTGCCGGCGCGAGGAGAACGCGCACGGCAAAACACAACCGAAAGAAGTCCGTTCATGTACGCTCACCCAAGTAACAGTGAAAGCCGCTCGCCGTTCGGCTCGAATGCCACCCACTCGGTACCACGCTCGAGGCTCTCCTCGATGAACAGCGCGAGTCACCGGACGTGCACCTGCTTCCAGCTGGAGAGAAGATCGGTTCGTCCATGAAGAAAAGCGGGCACCGGTCAGAATTGTTCCAATGCACATTAGAGAAGACTGTGATCCACCCCGATTCTTCTTATCCCCCCTCCTTTTCGGAATCCGCTTCAGATCCGGCGCACCGGCTGCTGACAACAATTCCAGGACGGATTGGATTTGATCACGATAGGGATTTGACTCGAAACGGAACACGACTGATCGTAAACTGCGGCGCGTTCCCCGCTTCCGGTTTGAAGCGAACCAATATTCGGCGATGCGCCAGCGTCATTTCTTCTCTTGAGAACCAACCACAATAACGGAGGACTTATGAAATCTATCGTCGCTTTCTTCTCGATCGTCCTGGCACTGGGATTTGGATGGGGAATCCCGTTGGCCACTGCGCAGGATGCCGCACCCAAGGAGAACAAGGGCCTCAAGACCGGCAAGACCGAAATCGTTGAGCTCGGTCCCGAAATCGCCGGCATGGATGGTCGCCAGCTGAGGATGCGAGTGCTGACGATTGAACCCGGTGGTCACATCGGCTTGCACAGCCACAAGGACCGGCCGTCAGTCGCGTACTTTCTGCAAGGAAGCGACACCGTGATTTATGCCGACGGCTCGCAAAAGCACTTCAAGGCGGGCGACATCACGTCGGCAAACAAGGACACGACGCATTGGCACCGCAACGACGGAAAGGAGCCGGTCGTGCTCCTCATTACGGATATCTATCATCCCAAGAAGTAGAACCCATCTCGAGCGCTTTGGCTCTCGCGACAATGCCCGCACCAACACAGGCCCCACTTAGGTGGGGCCTGTCACATCTTATGGGTGCGAGACCCAAGACCGGCAGACAACTGCCAGCGCGAGCACAGGGTCAATCCGTTAACAAAGGGCCCGGCGGACAAATCACCTATCAGGCCTGGACGGGAAGATATTTTTTGGTATCCCATCCGCGAAACCGGTCCGGATCGCTGCTTCCGCGCTTCGAGTGGCGGCCTGATCCTGAAAAACTTCGTTGACCGAGGGTAGTGCCGGCGGGAGTTGAACCTCCCGCCCCGACTTCAGTTGCAGCATCCAACAACCTTGGTGGATTCCGGTAGCGAAGCCGACGTGCCCGCGAAGGGTCTGCGTAACTGTTGAACGAACTTGGTCAGACGGGGGCCCAGAGTCGATTGGGTACTCTCGGCACGCATCAGCCAGACCAGCCCGATACGCATGCCGGTACCAATACCGATTACCGCGAGCAGCGCGGATATAGAAAGGGTGGACATGCCCGTCAAACCTTGTCCGATGTTGCAACCGCCGGCAAACACGGCACCGACTCCGACGAAGCCTCCGCCAACGACGGCGCGAACGAGTTCGCCCGGGCGAATACCGACCCAGCGGAATTGGCGACGAACCAGAGCGCTCACCACAGCACCACCGAGCACGCCCAGGATAAGGGCCAGGTGAAACCCGCTGCCGCGCTGCTCACCGGTAGTAACGAGCTGCGTCGTCTGCGCCAATGGGCCCACGAAGGTCATGGAAACCGGGCGAACCGTTCCCTCGAACGGGTCCTGGGCCAGTGACCCGCTGATCCACCAGCCACCAACGACAAGCGCTCCGACAACCACCCCGGCGAGCAGGAGCCCGATGCTGGCTCCGCGCCGGACGGTCGCGATGATGGCGAGCACGCATGCGGTAGCGAAGAGCGCCGCTGCCCAACCGTGCGACAGCCCGAGAAACGTTGCGATGGAGGCATCGCCCGAAGCGGGACCAACGGCAAACACGTTGTGCAGCTGCACACGCACCGGTTCCAGCACGCCGTAGGCGCAGGCGGCCCCACCAATGCCCGCGGCGACCAGCGCCACCACGGCGCCAAGGCTTCCTTCGGCGCTCCGCACGAGCAGGCGCCCGGCGCAACCGCCGGCGAGCACCGCACCGAAACCGAACAATGTTCCGCCGGCAAGGGCGCCGAACCAGTCGATTCGACCACTGCGGAATCCGGTTTCGGCGATCGGCACGAGACCCGTGAGCTCCAGCGTGGCGGTACCGACCACAGCAACCGCGACGGCCGCAAGATAGGCGTGCGCCTGTCGCAGGTCGCGCATCAACACCCAATTGGAGACCGCCGCCAGCACACAGAAGCGCGAGCGCTGTGCCACGGCACCAAACAGCAGGCCAATAACAAGGCCGCCGCCAATCAACCACAGATTAAGTTCCTGGACCATGATCCTTCTCCTGTTCGGTTTCGTTGCGTCTTCAGCGATCGCCGCAACCGATTACTCTCCTGCAACACGCGGCACCGACGGCGCCAGGCGTTGCAGGAGTTGCCCTTGGGTGTTTGTGGTTGTTTTGTCGAGCATGGCGTGTATATCCGGTTCTTCCGCGCGGCCGACTCCTAGCAACCGTCGTCGTCCAGGTCGGACATGCTGTACTCGGGTGCAGCAGCCGATGACTCGCCGGCCATGCTCGGCGCGATGGACAGGGTTAGCAGGAAGGCAGCAAACAGACTTGCGATCAGGTTCTTCATGGCGCGTCTCCTTTTTCAGTGTCTCGATCGGCTCTCGTACCGCCGCCGATTTCAGCGGGCCCTCGTTTTCTCCGAGTGCAAGCCCATTGTTGGCGCAAAATCGACGCAAAAATATTGGACTCGCGCATTGAGACGAACGTGGGAAGTCCCGCGCGATGTCGCCGGGGGGGTGGGCCCTAAATGCCTTGTTTCCCAGCGGGAAAACGGCTGTAATGTCCAGGTCGTAATACCTTCGTCTCAAGCGTTTTCCCAAGGCCCGGAGGGACGCCCCGGTGAAAATCCTGGTTGCGGATGACCATGCGCTTATTCGCGACGCGTTGCGCCACCTCCTGACTCAGCTCGATCCATCGGCGCTCGTGCAGGAATCACCCGACTGCGATGGCGCGCGCGCCTATGCTCGAGACAATCCCGATCTCGACCTGGTGCTTCTCGATATCACGCTTCCGGGTGGTGGCGGCCTGGCGCTGCTCTCCGAGCTGCATGGCAGTTACCCGATGCTGCCGATCGTGATGCTCTCGGCAATTGAAGATGCGGCGACCGTGCGCGATGCGCTCGCGCGCGGCGCCGTGGGATACATCACCAAATCATCATCCAACGAGGTCATGCTCGGGGCACTGCGACTGATACTGTCGGGCGGCCACTATGTGCCGCTCGAAGCACTCGGCAATAACGGCACGGCGCCGGACACCCCACCCGCTTCCGCAGACGAACTGAAGATTACCGACCGCCAGCGGCAAGTGCTGGCGCTCATGGCGAAGGGGAATTCAAACAAGCTCATTTGCCGGGAGCTCGGCATGGCGGAAGCGACGGTCAAGTTTCACGTCACCGCCATCCTGCGCGCGCTCAAGGTCACGACCCGGGCACAGGCAATCGTTGCGGTAAACCGGCTCGGTCTCGACCTCGATGCCCTGCGCCGCGCCGGTGAAACGGCGGAATAAGGCTAGCCGGCCACGACGCGCTGTTTCGTTCCCCGCGTCAGGTGCGTCAACAGCAGGCGCAACTTGGCCGGCTGCACGGGCTTGTGCAGCAACGCATAGCCACTCTCGTTTGCCTCGCGCAAGCGCTCCGGCGCCGTATCACCCGTCACAAGCGCCGCCGGCACTTCCGTGCCGGCAATGGCCTGCAGCCGGTGTATCACATCGATCCCGGTCTCGCCGTCGGGCAACCGGTAGTCGCAGACAATGGCATCCGGCATTTCACCCGCCTGCTTCAGGATCGCTTCCGCCTCGGCGCCATGTCCCGCGCTCCAGACCTCGCAGCCCCACTGCTCAAGGAGGCTTGCCATCGCGTCGCGCACCAGGGCGTCATCATCCACCATCAGCACGCGCATCCCGCGCAACGAGGCGACGGGAGATGCCTTGGGCGCAGCGCTTTCGCTCGCGATACCGCGCGGCAGTTCGATTGAAAAGACCGATCCCTTGCCGGGCTGAGAGACCAGATCGATACGACTGCCCAGCAATCGCGCAAGCCGCGTGGCAATGGCCAGCCCCAGGCCAAGGCCCTTGCGCCGGTCGCGTTCGGGATTGCCTACCTGGTAAAACTCCTTAAAGATCGATTCGCGGTGCTGAGGCGCGATCCCGGCACCACTATCCCAGACCTCGACGCGCACCTTGTCACCGTGGCGTCGACAGCCAATGACGATGCCACCGCGCTCCGTATAGCGAACTGCGTTGGCCAAGAGGTTGATCAGGATCCGCTCGAGCAGGACCGGGTCACTGCATACGGCAAGCCTCGACGGAACAGCGCGCAATCGTAGCCCCTTCTCTTCCGCCTGCGGCGCAAATGCCCTATCGAGTCGCGTCAGCAACGGTTGCAGGGCAAACTCCGCAGAAGTCGGCGTCACCACGCCGGCGTCGAGGCGCGAGATGTCGAGCAGCGCGTCCAGCAGCTGCTGAAGAGCGGTGACGGCGGACTCCACCTTGTCCACCAGCGCGAGCGCTCTTGGCTCCGTGACGCTCCCGCGCAGCTGCGCGACGAACATGCCGAGCGCATGCATCGGCTGGCGCAAGTCGTGGCTGGCCGCTGCCAGGAAGCGGGTCTTCGCCTGATTGGCCGCGGCAAGTTCCTGGGTACGCTCCGTCACCTTTTGCTCGAGGCCGGTATAGGAATCGCGCAACCGCGTGGTCATCAGGTTGAATTCCTCGGCGAGAGTCTCGAGCTCATCTCCGGTGTGAACATCGATATGCTGGTCGAGCGCGCCCGCGCCGATGCGCGCCGCGCCGTCCTGCAACGTCTTGATCGGCGTCACCATGCGCCGCGCCAGCAGGAGGCTTGCGATCACCGCCACAATGAGGCCGAGTAGCAGCAGGAATCCCGTCCGCATGAGGGAGTGATAGAGCGGCGCATAGGCCTCGTTCAGCGGTTGCTCCACCAGCACTGACCAGCCGATCGGCGCGATCGGGGCGTAGGCCGCGAGCATCGGTCGTCCGCGGGTATCGAGCGCCTCGATGAGTTCCGGATCGCCTTCGCTCGACGTTGCGCGCGCGGCGAGCGCCGCCTGTACCTGCGGAAGCGCCGACAGGTCGGATTTCTGGAGCACGAGACTGATGTCCGGGTGCGAGACCAACTGACCGCGGTCATCGACCACGTAGGCATAACCCGTCTCACCGACCCGAATACGGGAAATCACGTCCCAAACGAACTTGAGATTGACTTCGACCGCGGTGACACCGGCATGCTTGCGACCGCTGTTCACCGCCACGGTGAGATAGGGCTCGGTCTCCTTGTGAAAGTAGACTGAGCTGAAATACGGTTGGCCCGGCTTCGGCACGAGGAAGCGCGCATCGCGCGAACGGTCCTCGCCACCTCCTACCCGGTCCATGGTGAGGCGCGAAGCCCGGATCTGTTCCCGGCCGTTGGCGTCGATCCAGGCAATATCCGTGATAGCAGGGACCTGCCGCAGAAACTTCAGGAAATCGATATAGCGCTGGTCGTACGAGGGTGCCGTGCGCCCGGGTGGCGTCTCGGTCCAGGCAATGTTCTGCTCGATGTCACGCAGGAACTGCTCGATGCGAATGGCCGCGCTCACGGCCTTTTCCCGGTGCACCGCAGCGAGCGTCGCGCGCGTTTCCTGGTAGGAAAAGCTGAGCGCCACCGCGCCACTGGCGATGAGCACGCCCAGCACCAGCACTACAAAATAGGCGGCGTACTTGCGAAAAAGCCGGTTACGCTGCGTCAAGTTCGTAGACCTCGCAAAGTGCTTCGACCGCGACGCCGTAATCGTACGCCCGTTACCGCAGGCAGCGCCATCGCACTAACGCGCGAGCGCAATCGCGCACTCATGGCCGATGGAACTCACTCAATAACCCTGTCTGCCCGGACGATGATCGACTGCGGTACCTCGATCCCCAAATCGCGGGCGACGCCGAGATTGACGGCAAGCTTGAAGTCCCGCGGCTGCTCGATGGGAATGTCAGCTGGTTTGGCACCCCGCAGAATCCTATCTATATAAACCGCCAGGCGCCGTTGCAGCGCCAGGTAGTCCGGACCGTAACCGATCAAGCCGCCCATGGTCGGAAAGCCGTGCAGAAAGTGCATCGTTGGCACGCCGTGCATTGTTGCCATGCTGGCAACCAAATGGGTCTCCTCAAAAAACAACGAGTAGCCAAGCACCATGACGGCCGGAATCTTGTCGCGCGCCATCGCCTCGTAGGCGCGTTCGATCCCGGCCGGATCATTGGCGTCATATAGGACAACCTTGATCCCGAGCTTCCCGGCAGCCTCGCGGCTCACGCGAATGTAGGTCTCGGTCAGCGACCGCGAGAGTGACGACTGGGTCAGGAGGCCGACCCGCTTCAGATTGGGTATCAGCGCCTTCAGGTATTCAAGGCGCTTGGCGTACAGTTCCAGGGCGAAATAAGTGACGCCGGTGAAATTGCCGCCCGGGCGCGCCAGCGTCTTTGCCCATCCGGCGGCGACGGGATCGCCGCTCGCGATGCCGACAATTGGAATACTGCGCTCCGCCGCCATCGCCACTTCGACCATGGAGTGACCGCGTGCCACGATGACATCCGGTTTGGTACGCGAAATTGCTTGCATCACCGCGGGCCCGCCGGAAAAGTTCCCGTTGGCGTGATGGCACTGGATCTCGATGTTTCGGCCTTCCTGGTATCCCAGCGCGCGCAATCCTTCCCGGATTTCCACTGCGCCGCATTCCCCTTCGTTTAGAAAAAAGAGTGCCACGCGCGGAACCCTGGATTCCTTGGCATGAGCGACACCGATCAGAGCCAACATCGCGGCGACGATGGCAAAACGCAGCCAGGAGGAGCGATTCATTCAATCACCGTGTCGGCACGAATGAGTATCGATTGCGGCACCTTGAGCCCCAGGTCACGGGCGACACCGAGATTGATCGAGAGCTTGAAGTCCCGCGGCTGCTCAATGGGTATGTTTGCCGGCGGGGTGCCACGCAGGACCTTGTCGACGTATACCGCCAGGCGCCGCTGCAACGCGGCATAGTCCGGGCCGTAACCGATCAGTCCTCCCATGGACGGGTAGCCGTGCAGAAAATACATCGTCGGCAAGCCATGCATGCTGGCCAGGCTGGCAACCAGTGCACCCTCTTCAAAGTACAGCACGTAACCGAGCGCCATGACGGCCTGTATCTTGTCGCGCGTCATCGTCTCGAAGGCACGCTCGATTCCGGCCGTATCGTCGGCGTCGTAGAGGACCAGGCTGATCCCGAGCTTCTCGGCGGCCTCGCGGTTGATGCGGATATACATCTCGGTCAGGGACTGCGACATGGCCGTTTGGGTCAAGAGACCGACGCGCTTCAGATTGGGAATCAGCGCTTTCAGGTACTCGAGACGCTTGGCGTACAGTTCCCAGACGAAATAGGTGACGCCGGTGAAATTGCCACCCGGGCGCGCGAGACTCTTTGCCCATCCAACAGTCACGGGATCGCCACTCGCGATGCCGACAATCGGAATATCGTGTGTCGCATGCATCGCGGGCTCCACCATGTAGTGGCCACGCGCCAGGATGAGGTCGGGCTTGGTGCGGACCATCGCCTGTGCCACGGCAAGCCGGTCCTCGAATCGCCCATCGGAGTGATAGCACTCGATCTTGATGTTCCGGCCTTCCTGGTACCCGAGTTCGCGCAACCCCGCGCGGAGCTCGGGCGCGCCGCACTGTCCCTCATTGACGACGAGAAGGCCTACGCGCGGGACCTTGGGCTCCCTGGCTTGGGCGGCACTGATCAGGACCAATACGGCGACGACAGCAATACGTATGGGGTTTCGATTCATTCAATCACCTTGTCGGCGCGTGCCAGCAGTGACTTTGGAACCGTCAGGCCCATCTCGCGCGCGACCCGGATGTTGATCGCGAGGATGAACTGCGTCGGCTGCTCCACCGGCAACCCGTCGGGGCGGGCGCCACGCAGGATCTTGTCCACGTAGATCGCCGCGCGGCGCTGCAACAACGCATAGTCCGGGCCATAGGACATCAGCCCTCCAATTTCCGGGAAGGTCTTGGCGTAGTGCATGGTGGGCAGTCGATGACGCCGGGCCAGATCAGCGATTCGCTCGATCTCCCCGGGATGCCGGAGTTTCGGTGGGACGAAGACCGCCCCAATCCTTTTGCTCGCCATCATTTTGAAGACCTGATCCAGATCGGCGACTGCTGACATCTGGAAAACCGTGATTTCGAATCCAAGCGCTTGTCCTGCAATTCTTGCATCTCGAATATAGAATTCATTCATTTCCGTGGGCGCATCGGGGTCAACCAGAACGCCGAGTCTCTTGAGTTCCGGCGCCATCGTCTTCAGATATTCAAGGCGCTTGACGTTGAGCTCAGTGCTGAAGTAGCTCAACCCCGTTACGTTGCCTCCGGGACGCGCAAAGCTGGCGATTAGCCCTGCCGCCACGGGCTCGCCACTTGCCAGAATGACAATGGGAATCTCGCGCGTGGCACGCCGCGCCGCTTGCGCCTGGGCGTGCCCGATCGTCACGATGACATCAGGACGGGTCCGAATCAGCTCCGCGGCGATGCCATCGAGATCCGCGTAGTTGCCGTGCGCATGCCGGCACTCGAACTGTACGTTCTGGCCCTCGACGTAACGCAGCTCGCGCATTCCTTCCTCAAGCGCCCGATTGGGGCATCCCAATTCATTGAATGCGAGCAGCGACACCCGTGGAAGACGCCTCGTGTCCGCGGCAGAACTGGCCGACGTCATCGCCAGCGCGGCGACCAGGGTCAGGGCGCGCGCGAGAAAAGTGTGCTTCATTGAATCACCCGATCAGCGCGGGTTAGAACCGTCTTCGGAATCGCGATCCCCAGGGCGTTTGTAGTCCTCCGGTTCACAACCAATTCGAAGGTGACCGGCAATTCAACCGGGAGGTCGGCGGGGTTCGCTCCATCGAGCAGCTTGCGCACGTAAACGGCCGAGCGGCGAAAGAGATCCCGTCGGGGCGATCCAAAGCCGGCCGCGCAGCCGGCATCGGCAAAATCCGGTGCGAAGCCGAACACCGGAATCCGGTGCTGCACCGCGAGCGCGCATAGCTCGGCGCGCCGATCGAGATAGCTGTTGTCGGCAATCAGCGTCAGGGCATCCGGCGTATCACGCGCGATGGTGCGGAAAACCTGCTCCAGGTCGTGGGCCCCGACGAACTCGATCGCGTGAATCGTGATTCCCTGGTGTCGCGCAGAATTCCGGATTTTCTCAAGTACCGGCCGACTGCTCGGATTGCTCGGATTGATCAGCACTCCCAGCCGGCGCCCGCGCGGGCGCAGTTCCCTGAAGAGCTGAACGTACTTCTCGGCCACATCCTCGGCCATGTTTCCGAGACCGGTCGTGTTGCCGCCGGGGTGAGAAAGGCTCTTGACGAGTCCCGAGCCAACCGGATCGGTGGTGGAAATCATGACGATGGGCACCGTCCGGGTGACGCGCTGCGCGGCGCGCACCGACGCGACGGTCACCACCATGATGACGGAGGGCCCGCGCGTGAGCAGGTCCTGAACCAGCACCGGAAAGCGTTCGTAGTGATTGTCCGCATAGCGGGCATCCAGCACGTAGTGCTTGCCCTCGGCGAGACCCTGCTCCTTCATTCCCTCCCTGAATGCCGCAACGAATTCCGCGCTTCCCTCGATCGTGCCCGTGCCAAGCCAGGCTACGCGAGCAACCTCCTCGGCGTGCGCCCCATATCCCCCGAGGAGGCTCATTGCCGTGAGTCCGAATATCGCGGCGCGCGCGTTCATTCGATAATCCGGTCGGCGCGCTCGAGAATGCGCTTGGGAATCGTGATGCCCATTGCGCGGGCGCTTTTGAGGTTGAGCACCAGGCTATAGTGCGTCGGCTGCTGGATGGGCAGGTCGCCGGGGTTGGTGCCCCGCAGGATCTTGTCCACGTATGCCGCCGAGCGACGACTGAGGTCGCCAAAGTCCGGCGCGTAGGACATGAGCCCTCCGTTCTCCGCGAATGCCTCGAGGCCGGTGATGCTCGGCAGACGGTGCTTCAGCGCAAACTCGGGGATGATCTGGCGGTAGCTCGCCGTTCGCAGGTCGATCAGCGTCACGATGGCATCGGCCCCCTGGCGCTGTATGTTCTCTAATATCTTCTCGAAACTCGCCTGGCCGGCCGCATCGCCCGGGATCAACTCGATGCCGAGTTGCTTGGCCGCGGCACTGGTGGATTCCCACTCGCCACGCATGACCGCGTTCGACGAATCCCAGAGCACCGCGACACGGCGGATCGTCGGCACGGTTTCCTTCAGCAACTCAAGACGCTTGGCCCCGAGCTCCAGGTTCTGCTGCGACATCCCGGTGATGTTGCCGCCGGGGTGCGCCAGCGACTTGGCAAAACCGGCAGCGACCGGGTCGGCGGAAAACAGGATAACGATAGGGATGGAATCGCTCGCCTGTTGAAGCGCCCGGATTGCCGGGTTGCCGGCCGTCACCACCAGCTTTACCCCACTCTCAACAAGTTCCTCGGCCACAAAAGGCAACGCGTCGGTAGCGCCTTCCGCCGAGCGGTAGACAATCTGGATGTTCTTGCCGTTCTCGTAACCCAGCTCGCGCAGTCCCGCAATGAACCCCGCGCGCTCCGGCGAGGGCTTGTCGGTGAGCGGTGCAACCGCGAGATAACCGATGCGCGGTGGTTCCTCCCCGGTCGCCGCATTGGACACGCCAGCAATGCCGAGGCCGGCAACAAGCAATCCTGCTAACAAACGATTCGATTTTTTCATCCATTCATCCTGGTGGTTGCTACATCACCCGATCCGGAGACCCATGTTCGAACCAAACCACGGTGCGCGTCCATCGGCCGCCGGATCGCGGTATCGCGGTATCGCATATGCTCACATATGCTCATCAGAATACCTCGATCTCGACCAGTTCAACGGGCACCTGGCCCTCGTTTCTTATCGTCAGTTCCTCCTTGGCGTCCACCCACTTGAAGTATCCGGGTTCGAGGTCCCACATTCGTGTTGGCTTGCCTTCGGGCTGTTCACTGATTCGACCGGAGGATATTGCGAAGATCGCGGTCCCGGCCGGGCGCGTGAAGACGTCACTGGATTCCCCCGGCTTGAGCTTGAGGCGGTAGATGCGCCCGCGTGGGTTTTCCAATGCGGTTTCGAACGGAGGAAATCGAAGTTCAGAAGAGTTCGTGTTGCCAGCCGTGCGTGTCATCAACTCAAGAACACTGACAAGCGCAGGCTCGTCCTTGCCGGCGCTCACCCGATGAATGTACGGCCCATTCTCTGCTGGTATGAACAGGACGGCCCCGTCGTGCAAGTCGGTTGCCACTCGTTTCCCCTGAAAGGGCTCATTCGCGAAACCCTTGGATCGAAAGAACACGAAAAAACCATCGTACTGATGCTCATGAAACAGCGAGGTCTTCCCTTTCGGTAGCGCCGCCTCGATCATGCGCACCCTGCCGTTCTCGAATTTGACCTTGTGATTGGGCTCCGAGGTGATAGGAACCACGCCAGCCGGCAATTGTGCAAGACAGGGCAAAGGCAGGAAGAAACCTGCAAGATACAGAATGAGTGCCGCTGCAACTGGCGGGGCGAATCGATATGTTTGCGCCATTTCAGTTCTCCATGCGAATGCAGAATATTTTCTGCGCCGGATACGCCCAGCGCCACGCTTGAGGGGCGAGCGGTGTGTCAGCACCGCGAATCCGCCTCGAGGCGCTTGTTGGGCAAATTGTCTTCGGCCTCATTCCCAGCTACTTATCCACGACGGTGGTATCGGGCTGACCCTTCTCGAAAACGCCGAAGGTGACCGCCTTGAAGGGCTTCGCGGAATCCGGATTCATGGCTTGATGCACCACCCTGCCCGGGATGTGAATCGTTTCTCCCTTTTTGATTGTCACCTTTCCTCTCCCCGCGACGTCCAGGGTCAATGTCCCTTCCGCGAGATAGATGAACTCATCGCCGGGGTGATAGTGTTTCTTGCCTACAAGCATCGGCTTGCCATCGACGGTCAGCACCACCGCCTGCTTATCCAAACAGCCAGCAAGATCTGCTCTGGTGAGTATCGTGCGCACCTGCCCGGGGGCTACCGTGATCTTCTCTTTCCCTTTCGCAGGATCTTGTGCGTGAACGGCACCGATACATACGGCCAATACAAAGGATGCTAGTAAAGACTTGTACATGGTTTCTCCTTATCGCAACGTGGTGGTAGTGAAGGTGCTATCGCAATCGCCCAACGTCTGGTCTCCCGAATCGGCGATTACTTCTTCGGTGCGTGCGCCGGATCTACCCAGAGCTGCGCCGTCGGACCCATGCCCCGGATCTGCACGACCGCCCCGTCACCCCTGGTCGCGACGAAGTGCGGGATCTTGGCCGGCTCGGTGTAGAAGCTGCTCGCCGGTAGCGCGACCAGTTTGGATTCATCGAACTTCTTTCCCCAGCCGATGTACCAGGTCCCGGAGATGATGTCGTAGGTGCGGTCTTCCGGATGGCTGTGCGCCTCGAGCTTGAAGTTGGGCGGAAACTTGACCCGGTAGACATACGGTCCGGGTTTGCTCGAATCGCCGATCATGTTCGCGACCTCGAGGCCCGGCACCCGGGGCGATGGTTTCCACTTGAGCTCGACCGGCGTGAACTTGACCGCCTCCCTGGGAACATCGCTCGCCATGGCCGGGATCGCACAAACCATCAAGGTCGCGGGCACAAGCGCCATTTTCTGGACCAACCGCATGAAGCACCTCCGTTCGGATTGTTGTTGCGGCCAGTCGTGGCCGTGCGGCGCTCGGCGTTCCCGGTGCATCAGACGCTTCGCGCGGTGGTTGTGAAGCGCAAGCGCTCACGACCTGCACGGCACGCTAGCGCAGGGCACGCAATTGGCGAATCCGACGGAGGTCTTAAGACAATTGGTGGGTCGGGTCGGGCGCGTTCGGGCCCGGGACTTGCAGCGGACGGTGCTGGAACGGCCAGGACCCGCAACCCGTTCTACCCGGCCAAAATCCAGACGGGTGACTCCCGATAGCGGTCGTTAGCGGCAATCGGAACAATCGGCGTAGTATCTACCGCGCTCAGGATTTCTGGAGCCACACCCTGTGCAACGCCGGGGAGGCGAAGCAGGACGCCCGGGTGAGGTTGCCGCCGACAAGCTGACTATCAATCGGAGATCGCCATGAAACGTCTCGTGGGAATTCTGTTCGCGGTGTTGTCATTCGCATTCCCGGCGCTCGCTGGCCCGTATGCCGACGTCAAGGTGGAAAAGATCAACGACCGGGTATATGCGCTGCTGGGCGGCATCGACGTGCCGAACAGGCAAAATGGCGGCTACGTCAACAATGTCCTCGTCATCCTCGGGAACAAGGGCGTGATCCTGGTCGATGCCGGCTCGCACAAATCCGTCGCCGAGCACATCAAGCGCGCGATCAGGGCACTGACCCCCGACCCCGTCACCCATGTGCTGATCACCCATCACCATCCCGATCATCATCTCGGACTGGTCGCCTTTCCCGACGCGCAGGTCATTGCCTCCGAGTTTTGCGCCAGGCAGATTGCCGAAGACGGTGCCGGGATGGTGTGGCGAATGGAACGGATGACGGGCCTGACCCTGGGCGACACCGCGCCGGTCACGCCGCAAACCGTTATTGCGCAACATGCACGCCAGGCAAAGACCATCAATGGCGTCACACTGGAACTGATCACACCGGACACGGCGCATACCGACGGCGACATGATGGTGTGGCTGCCGCAAGACGGTGTGCTTGCTACCGGGGATGTCATGGTGCACGGGGTGAATCCAAACATCGGCGATGGCAACTTGAAGAAGTGGCTGGCGGTACTGGGAAGTGCCGGCGAGCTTCCCGCCAGCACCATCATGCCCGGCCATGGCGCGCTGATGCGGCCTGCCGACGTGGCGAATTTCCAGGAACTGATGGCGAGTTTTTACAAGACGGTCGCGCAGGTCCACAAGGATGGTGGCGAGATGTCGGACGTGCGCAAGAAACTCGACCTTGCCCGGTGGCAGAAACTCTCGCGCTTCGAGGAATTGATGGGCCGCAACATCAGCACCGTCTGGCTGGAGATCGAGACCGACAGCTTCTGACCGTGGAACCCGCGACTTCGAACAACCTCGTCTCCGCTACCGTACCAGCGAATACCGGCGGTCGGACGGCAATGGTTCTCAAGATGAGCGGAGACCGTGATCTGACCCCGATACTCGTTGCTGCTATCCGAGCAGGCTGAGACCGTAGCGCCACATGGGCAAGGTGAGGAAGGAAAGCGGGATACCGATGCCGACCATCAGCGTAACCAGTTGCGGATCCAGGTCGCGTTCCATCGCCACGATGGCGGCGCCGATCTGCGGGGGCATGGCGGCTTCGAAAATGGTGATCTGTACCATTTCACAGCGACCGGCAAACAGGCCGGCATAGATCCGCGCGATCTGCTCGATGTATGGGGTCAGGGTTAGAACCTCTTCCCGGCCCTACTATCGCTTCGACTCCAAGGGAAAACCGCGATTCCTGCCCTTTCGAGACTCGCTGCTTTCGATGAGAACGGGTTTACAGCCAGGGAAAGCGAATACTGGAACGACTCCGCTCTGACCCGGTTTTCGCGAACTATTCAAGCAGCGGATCGCCCTTCGGCAATTGATGCGCATACCACACGGCCAGTTCGTTGGGAAGTCGAGTGATCTCTGTCGTGGACTGTCGATCGTCACTCATTGCGATAGGTACGAAGGCTTACCCGGAGGGTAGCATGATGGGTACCAACGGTTGCAACAGTGGCGCGACCTTTTCCGTGTCCGATCTTGCCCATATTTCGTTGACACCCGTCTTGTCGCGTTAACCCCGAGCTGAAACGAATGGTGAACAAGGTGACGAACAGTTGCACAAGCGCACCAGCCGTTTGTTAAATGTGGTCTTTTGTATTCATCGTGGTTTCCCCCGGTCTCAACCGTCTGAAGCTTCCTCGACCTGATTCTTGCCGCTTCGCTTGGCTTGAAACAGCGCGGCATCGGCCTTCTCCACAAGATCCTGAAATGTCTCAATCCGGTTGCCACACGACGCGAGACCGATGCTGACGGTGACCGTCCGGCCTTCCGGCAGGCCTACGGACATTTCCATTCTCATTCTGTTGGCAATGTCGATGGTTTCATGGATCTCTGTCAAAGGCAGGATCACCGCAAACTCCTCTCCGCCGTAGCGACAGCAGATATCCGAATCTCTTGCCAAACGCAACAGTGTTTTGCCCATCGCTGCCAGGATCCTGTCGCCTTCGCGGTGCCCGTACTTGTCATTGACCTGCTTGAAATCATCAACATCGATCAACGCCAGGGAAACGGGTGTTGCATAGCGCCTGAAGCGCTTCACTTCCAGGTCGATCTGTTGATAGAAGTAGGTATGGTTGAAGAGACCCGTCAACCCATCGCGCAAAGACAGGCCGACAATCTCTTCAATATGTGCTTCACCAACCAGCGTGACGGAACCCATATTGTTGGTGACGTTCGAAAGGTAATCCAGCGCGGCCACTGCAATCCCGACGTTCCTCCCCAGTAGCACCGTCAATTTGTCTTTGTGCTTCAGGATATCTGTCCACAGTGCTTCGGCCACATTCGGGCTGAAATACTGGTGAGTGATCGAATACAGAAGGTCGGAATAGAACCTGTGTCCACGGCCACTCTTGAGTTCGTCGAGAGATTTCCTCTCAGCGTCGGTAACCGGCCGGTCCCCGGCAAGCGCGGACACCAGATCCAGAGACAGTGCGTGGTCGGAAAGAATTCCTCGCCGACGATCCACATCGGTCTCCTCGACGAGCAACGTTTTGTCTTCCGGCTTGCTCATATCGGCTACTGACCCCACCGCACTGATGGCTCCCGGGACGAGAACACTATTTTCCACGATAAGCAAATATTCCTCTCTGGCGTGGGTTTTCATCTAAGCCCGAACAGTGCGCCCGTATTCGCTCAATTCCACTTCGACGAAGTGCTCCCGGCGGTCGTCCACCAGCGGGATGATGCCCTGTGCGCGTCCTCCCTCGTCATGGCCGGGTCCACGCACCGTCGAACCGTCCAGTGTCACGCGGATTACTGGCCCCGACTCCGCGCCAACACGCTTGACGGTGATGTGGTAAGAAGTCTCGCGATAACGGTAGTGGATTTTGTATGACTCCCAATGCACCGGGATACATGGCGTCATACGCAGCTGGTCCACTTCCAGATGCAGACCGAGCAGCGTTTCCACGGACAGCCGGTACATCCAGCCTGCCGCCCCGGTGTACCAGGTCCAGCCGCCCCGACCGGTGTGGGGTGTTGCACTATATATATCTGCGCTCATGACGTACGGCTCGACCCTATAGAGTTCGATCTCCGTCGGTGTGCGGCCATGATTGACCGGATTCAGCATGGCGCACAATTCCCAGGCGCGATCCTGGTCGCCCAGCATGGCAAACGCCATCGTGGTCCAGATGGCGGCATGGGTATATTGGCCGCCGTTCTCGCGCACGCCGGGCACATAGCCCTTGATATAACCGGGCTCAAGGCCGGATTGATCGAACGGCGGGTCGAGCAGCTGGATCAACTGCGCATCGCGCCGCACCAGGCGATCGTCCACCGCGGCCATCGCCTGGCGAGCGCGCGCGGGATCGCCGCCGCCGGAAATGACCGCCCAGCTCTGGCTGATGGAGTCAATTTGGCATTCATCATTCCCGGACGAGCCGAGGGGTGTGCCGTCATCGAACCAGGCGCGTCGATACCAATCGCCGTCCCAGGCATGGGCCTCAATGTTTTTCTGCAGCAAGGCCGCTTGTTCGGTGCACACCTCGGCAAAGCTCGCATCGTTCCGGCTACGCGCCAGCCCGGCAAACTGTTGCAGGTTGTCGTAAAGGAACCACGCCAGCCACACGCTCTCACCCTTGCCGTCACGGCCGACGAGATTCATGCCATCGTTCCAGTCGCCGCAGCCCATCAGCGGCAATTGATGTTCGCCAAAGCGCAACCCATGCTTGATGGCACGCACGCAATGTTCATAGAGGCTGGCCACTTCCGCCGATCGTTGCGGCAGGTCGTAGTAAGACTCCTCTTCCGGATACAACACGCGACCCTCCAGAAAATCAATCCGCTCGTCGAGTACGCCGGTATCCCCGGTCGCCGACACATAACGACAGGTGGCATACACCAGCCACAGGTAGTCATCGGAGAAATGGGTGCGCACGCCTTGCCCATTGGGCGGATGCCACCAGTGTTGCACGTCACCCTGGAGAAACTGGCGCTCGGCGCAACGGATCAACTGCTCGCGGACGAGCCACGGGGTCGAATGCATCAGGGCCAAGGTGTCTTGCAGTTGATCACGGAAGCCGTAGGCACCGCCGGACTGATAATATCCACTGCGTCCCCACAGCCGGCAGGACAATGTCTGGTAGAGCAGCCAGCCGTTGGTCATTACATCCAGCGCGGGGTCCGGCGTTTCCACGTGCACGGCGCCCAGGGTGCGGTTCCAGTGCCCCCACACCGCCTCCAGCGCCTGCCGTGCACCCGCCGGTCCACCGTATTGCTGGATGAAATGCTGTGCTTCGTCGGTGCTACGGGCCGCACCGAAAACGAACACAATCTCGCGCTCCTGTCCCGCGGCCAGTTCAAAATGGGTCTGTAGCGCAGCGCATGGATCCAGGCCCGCACCGGTCTTGCCCGACAGGCGCTTGCGACGCATCGCCGCCGGGCTGGCCAACGAACCATTGCGGCCGATGAACTCGGTACGGTTGCCGGTGACTGACCGCACTCGCCCGCTCACCTGCGCGAAGACCACTCGATTGGCGCATTCGCGGCCGTAGGCATTGCGGGCCAACAGCGCCCCACTGTGCGTATCCGTCTCGGTCACAACGTGCATCAGGTTGGCGTGGCGCCACTCACCGAGCACCAGCTCCCAATAGCCGGTCAGCGACAATCGCCGCGAGTTCCCCGAATGGTTGCGCAGCTTGACCACCACGAACTTCACCGGCGCATCCATGGCCACGAAGGTAGACAGCTCCGAAGCAATGTCGGCTTCGTAATGCTCGAACACGCTGTAGCCAAACCCGTGCCGGCACACGTAGCCGGTGCGACCACGGGCGGGCAACGGCGTGGGTGACCAGAACGCACCCGTTTCCTCGTCGCGGATATAAAACGCCTCGCCACTGCTGTCGCTCAGCGGGTCATTGTGCCAGGGGGTCAGGCGGAACTCGTGCGCGTTTTCCACCCAGCTGTACGCGCTGCCGCATTCGCTGACCACCGTGCCGATGTGCGGGCTGGCAATGACATTCGCCCATGGCGCCGGCGTGCTTTGACCCGGCTCGAGGGTGACGATGTACTCGCGACCATCGGGCGTGAAGCCTCCCAGACCGTTGCTGAATATTCGTTCGCGCACCGCCAGCGGAAGGACCGGCTCCGCGGCCGCTGGCGTCGATGGCTCGAGAAGATCCGACGCGCGCTCGGCCGCCACGCGCCGCTCCACCTGGTCGACCAGGGTCTTGGCGGTATCGCTGAACACGATGCGGGCGACCGTCTGCAACAACACCCGCTCATCTTCCGAAAGCTCTTCGGCACGCCGCACGAACACGCCACCGGGCCTGTCGATGACCTGCGCTTCGGGCCCGGCGTTGATGAGCCCCATGATCTGGTCTTGCAGGATCGCCCGATAACCCGAGAAGTCCTCGTTCAAGATCACCAGGTCGGCGATCAGGCCCTTCATCCGCCAATAGGCGTGGACTTGCAGCACCTGCTTGACGAGATCAATGTGGTTGATATCGCCAATGTGCAGCAGCACGATCGGCAGATCGCCCGAGATGGCAAAGCGCCATAGTCCGGACTGACCCAGCTTGTTGCGGGCGATGATACCGGGCGCAGCCCGGCGCGTGGCGTTGCTGAAAATGACAGAGCTGGCCAGGCGACCATACACCTGGGCATCGGCCTCGCTGGCGTTGAGGTGGCGCAGCACCTCCTGGCTCTGGAACCAGGCCATCTCAAAGGCGCGCTCCACGAAGTGGCGATCACAATATTTGTTAAGCAGGGCCAGGGCCGCCTCGCGCGTGTCCGCGACACCGGAGATGATCTGCACGGTCGCCGATTCGTCGGGTAACAAGGTAAAAGTGCGGCGGATCGCCACGATGGGATCGAGCACCGACCCCTCGGTGTTCGACAATGCGGACGGGCTGTCACGGTTATCCAGCACCGCCGGGTTGGCCGCGGTACGTCCACGCCCGATGAACCGGGCGCGGTCCGTCTCGTAGGATGGCGCGTCGGTAGTCGCGCCCGGCGCTGCCATCAGGTGAAACATCCACGGCACTTGCTCGCCCGGTGTGCGCCGACGTCGCGTGCAGAGGATCGCCTGGCAGTCGGGCAGGATTTCGGTTTGCACAAACAGATTGCTGAACGATCGATGGGCCAGGTCGGCATTCAACGGCGCCAGCACGACCTCCGCGTAACTGGTCACCTCGATATGACGGGTCCGGGACGACTGGTTGGTGAGCGTGACGCGGCGGGTCTCGACATCGTCCTCCGGCGAGACGCAGATCTCCGTGTGCGCTTCGATCGCCTGATCGCGCCGTCGGTATTCGGCGCGCGCCTGCACGAAGATCGCCTCATAGTGATCGGCACGCTGCAGGGTCGGTTGATGGGCGGTTGACCAGTAACGCCCCGTGTCACGGTCGCGCAGGTAAATGAAAGTCCCCCAGCCATCGGTCGTGGCGTCCTCGCGCCAACGGGTGACAGCCAGGTCGCGCCAGCGGCTGTACCCGCCGCCGGCATGGGTGGCCATGACGTGATAGCGACCATTGGACAACAGGTGGACTTCGGGTATCGGCGTGTTCGGATCGCTAAACACGCGCATGATCGCGCCGGCTTCCGCGGCAGGCGGACGCGCGGCGGCACTCACTTCCGCGGCGTGCGGGTGCAAGGTTCCGCCCTTCTTCGGCACGCGCTCCTGGAGCAGCAACTCCGTCGCCTGGGCCAGGGGGTCCGACATGAATCGGCGCTGCATCGGCTGGTTGAGCAATACATGGTCAAAGGCCAGCAGGCTCATGCCCTGGTGATGCGCCATGAAGGTGCGCACGATGGCGCGGCTCTTTCCTCTCGGCACGCGCGATGGGGTGTAATCGACCGCCTCGTAGAAACCGTAGGCGCCGAGAATTCCGTTGGCGGCCAGCAACTGCAAGTTGAGACACGCTTCCCGTGGCATCACCGTCAGTGCCAGGGCACTGGCGTACGGGGCGATGACCAGGTCGTCGCCCAGCCCGCGCTTGAAGCCGAGACCGGGCACCCCGAACGCCCGGTATTGATAGACCTGGTGCATATCCGTGGCGTTATAACAGGACTCGGAAATGCCCCAAGGCACTGCGCGCTGTCGGCCGTATTCGATCTGGCGCGACACCGCGGCCTTGCAGGTCTGATCCAACAAGGTATTCGGGTAGCTCGGCATGATCAGCTGCGGCATGAGGTACTCGAACATCGAGCCACTCCACGAAATCAGGCTCACGTCACCGCCATGGCTGGTCAGCAGGCGACCCAGTGAAAACCAGTGCTTCTGCGGGACCTGCCCTTGTGCGATCAACAGGAAACTGGCCAGGCGTGCTTCCGATGCCAGCAGGTCGTAGCAGGTCGGGTCGCGGCGGCGTTCGCCCACGTCGTAACCAATGGCCAGCAAACCACACGACGTATCGTAGAGAAACTCAAAGTCCATCACTGCGAGGGCACGGCATCGATTCACCAGACTGTCGATAAGGGCGAGCCGATCCACCGCGGCCGATGAGTGCGCATCCGTACTCACCGTGCTGACTCCGGCCAATTCCGCCAGTGTCGGGATCGTGCTGGCGCGCTGTGGCTCGGACACCAGGATGCGAAGGTCATGTCGAAGTGCCTGGGATTGCCGGTCGAAGGCCTGCGCCCAGTAATACAGTTCGCCGTCGATATCGACATCCGCCGGCAACCAGGCCACCAACCCGCCGCCCATTCGGTGTATCTCGCTCAGCGCGCTTTCGGCGGACGCCAGGGTCTGGGGCTGCCCATTCAGCGTGAGTGCGTGCAGGGAGTCCTTTAGAAACTTGACCTTCTTCGCCAGATCCGGGATGGGTGAAGCGGGTACATGTTCGGCCAGCACCTGCAAGCTGTCCTGCAATCCCTGAAACGCATTGGGTGACAGCACCGGCTGGTCTTTCAAACCAATCAGCCCGGCTTGCAGGGTGTGCAAGCTGCCGGCCAGGTTGCCACTGTCCACCGACGAAACGTATCGCGGATGCAGCGGTTGCAGCGTGCGCGTGTCGTACCAGTTGAAAAAATGGCCGCGGTGGCGTTCGAGTTTTTCCATGGTGGCCAGCGTGTTCTGCACCCGCTGCAGGAATTCACCGGCGGATAGATACCCAAAATCGTACGCCGCCAGATCGGCCAGCAGCGCCATGCCGATGTTCGTGGGCGAGGTGCGCGTGGCAACGGCCACCACCGGAAATTCCTGAAAGTTGTCGGGCGGCAACCAGTGGTCCTGGGGGCCGACGAAATCCGCAAAGTAGCGCCAGGTGCGCCGGGCCGACGTCCGCAGGAAAGCCCGCTGATCCAAAGTCAGGTCTGGCGCGGGAGACACCAGCGGCCGGCTGATCCACCAGCCGGCAACGGGCGACACCAGCCACAGCAACAGGACGGGCCCAATGACGAGCCACGTCGCCGGTGTGCTCATGGCCAACGCCACCCCCAGAGCCAGCGCCAGCACCGGCCCGATCCACATCTCCACGACAAAGTCAGCCAGCGTGCGGCGCGCGTTGCGGCCGGCGTACGATGGCAGTTGCCAGAGCAGCAGGCCGCGTTGCGTAAACAGCATCCGTACACCCGAGCGCAGGATGGCGTCCAGGCAAATCAGCGTGTCGTACGGCAACAAGACCAGTGTCAGCAAGGCGATCGCCATGGAGCGACGCACGGTTTTGCTGGTCAGGACGAGATGCACCTGCCAATCCCGTTCTTCCGGCTTGCGGATGAGTTCGATCGCGGTGGACAGCACGGTGGGCAGGAACACTATCGCCACCGCCAGCAGGCTCCAGAACCATGCCGAACCCGGGCCCAACAGCCAGCCGCCCACCAACAGAACCAACAGCGACGGCGACACGAGGCTGCGTCGCAGGTTGTCGAACAGCTTCCACTTTGACAAGGCGGTGAGCGGATTCGGTTGCCGCGTCGCCATCGCCCCTTTGACCCCGGGGGGACCGGGCACGCGCGGGAGCAACCACCCGGCCAATTGCCAGTCGCCGCGTATCCAGCGGTGACGCCGGCTGGCCTCGATGGCGTAACTGGCCGGATGCTCTTCAATGAGGTCGACATCAGTGACCAGTGCTGAACGCGCATAACCGCTTTCCAGCAAGTCGTGGCTGAGAACGAGATTTTCCGGAAAACGGCCATCGACGGCCTGGCGAAAGGCATCCACGTCGTAGATACCCTTGCCGATGAACGATCCCTCCCCGAAAACATCCTGGTACACATCCGACACTTCGCGCGTATAGGGATCAATGCCGGACTCACCCGCGAACAGTCTCGTAAACCGTGACTGGCCGGCACTGGTCAGGCTGATCGACGCGCGTGGCTGAAGGATCGCGTAGCCGTCGACAATGCGGCCCTGGTCGGCATCGTAGACCGGCCGATTGAGCGGATGCGCGATATTACCGACCAGGGCGCGTGCCACATCGCGCGGCAGCTGCGTGTCGGTGTCGAGGGTAATGACGTACCGGATCGATTCGAGAAGGCTCTCATCCCCGACCACCTCCGAGAACGCCGTTGGCGCCCCGCCCCGGAGTCGGGCATTGAACTGCTCCAGTTTGCCGCGTTTGCGCTCATAGCCCATCCACAACCGATCCACCGGATTCCACACCCGGGGCCGGTGAAACAGATAGAAGATGCACGGACGGTCTTCGCGGTAGGTCTCGTTGAGCGCCTGTACCACGGCCCGCGCGCGCGCCAGCAACGCGTCATCCTCAGGCTGCGTTGGCCCGGGCGCGTCTCGAAAATCCGTAAGCAGGGCAAAGAACAGGTTGGGATCGCGATTGCCGAGATAACGGATCTCCAGCGCTTCGACCAGATCATCGATCTCGGACAGCCGGCCCAGCATCGTGGGAACAATCACCATGGTGCGGTGAACGGGTGGAATGCCCTGCGAAAAATCCATTCGTGGCAATGCACGCGGCGGCAGGATCTGCGTGACCATCAGGTTCACGAGCGGTACTACCAGCGCCGAGACGCCCGTCATGCCGGTGATCGCAAAAAACCAGTATCGCCAGTCATCCAGCGCGAACGCGTCGAAAGCGGACAGCACGGCCGCGGTCGCCAGCAACGTCAGCAGTAATATGGGACCGAGGTAAAGCGCCAGGCGGTTACGTCGTGCCACGCGGCCGACCCGCCATGTCCACGGCAAGTGGCAACCGACCGCGCGTTCCAGGTCCGGTCGCCCGCGATCGATCAGGTAGTAACCGACATGCGCGCGGCGATCGTTGGCACCCTGACGTTCGGCCGCCGACTGGGCGAGCGCAATGGCGGCACGGGCCACGGCCAACTCATTGCACGCGCTGGCGCGTGCCACGTCCTCGATGACATGCCGGTAGCGGTCGCGGGTGGCGAAATTCTGGCTGGCGTGCATGCCTGCCGGGTCTTCACGCAACGCCTGTTCGACGACGCTGAGCGACTCGACATACTGCTTCCAGTCCATGGCGCCGATGAAGCGCAGGCTGCCGATGCTGTTGGCGATGGAGATCTGGTTGGCCGCGGCCGTCCGGCCGGCCGCCGCCGACAACTGCATGGCGGTCACTCCCTGTTCGATCAGTTTTTGTTCGAACCAGGTTTGCACAAACGCCATCGCCGGGCCCTGCGACTGGAGCCGGGCGTAAAACTCCTCCACGAACGGCGCGGTCAGCGGCACATCGGCATTGGCAAACCTGGCCAGCAACTGGATCAGCTGTTTCGGTTCCGTTTCGGCCGTCGCGAGCATGCGGTCGGCCCAGGTCACGGCGGCGTCGCGCTCGTCGCGACGATGGGCGATTTGCAGGGCGACCCGGCGGAGATTTTCCAGCAACGCCAACTGCAGCATGATCGGGAAGGCCCACAACTCGCCCAGCTTTAACGGTTCCGCGCTCTGGTATGCGACGACGAATTGGGTGGCGTTGTCGCTGTCGACACGACCGTCCATGTGGGAGATCAATTCCAGCGCCAAGCCGTAAATGCGGGGGTAACCGGCTGACGGGCCATCCGCCAGTCGCGGCAACTGCCGGCTGTACCCGCGCGGCAAGTGCCGGCGCGCCAGCGTGATCTGCTGTTCGATCAGATAGAAGTTGTCGAGCAGCCAGGCCTCTGCCGGCACGATCCGCTGTCCCTGCGTGACAGCGACGGTCACAAGGTCATACGTGGCCAGCAGAACACGCGCATTGTCCGCCAGCCGTGGCAGCAACCGGTCCCGCCCCGGATGCGGATCGATTCGGTGCTGACCTGCCAACGTGACCGCGTGGCGCTTCAGTTGCTCGATACTGAACAATTCAGAGCGCAACAAATCGATATCCCCGCTATGGTGCGGGATATCCGGCGTGCGTCCGGTAAATAAAAATGATTTGATGGCGATCACATTCTCCTGGCTTGAATTCGGGACAGTCAGTCAGTACCGGCCTGCATGACCCGTCGTTGCCGAAAACACTTGGCGTGTGCTTTCAGGCCAACGGTCCGGTTACTGGTGCGTATCCTGCGAAACGGAAATGCGCCAAATGATGGCCTTCTGGCCAATCGGGCATGACGCCCCGGGAACACGCGGAACGCTGGATGGCTTAAACGTACTTTCTTCGACGGCGATTCTGCCGGTCACTGCCGTGACCAATCGAACCGCGAAGGGAGGCCCTCTGGCCCAGGCCGCCGGGCCAGAGCACACACTCCTACTATATGCCTTGTCTCAGTTCAGACCCAGTCTTTCTCGCCACATACCGGTGTGGCCAACACAAAGATGCTCGATCGCATCACTCCCATTACCCCCTTCAATGCGCCGTGTGTTCAGTCACCAACGGCTCGTTCCCGGCATTTAACACGGTAGCCACCCACTACCATTCGAGCCGGATCATCGTTTTAGCTAATATGAACCATCGTCCTCTTTCTGGTGCACACGCTTCAATGCCCGACACATCACTGGAACCCTCCTGGAGAGACAGCATCTACCGGCAGCGTGAAGAACTGGCGCGAATGCTGCGCGAACCGCTCGCGCTGCTGGCAGGCAAATGCGTACCGGTTTGGGGCGATCGGGACCGACTGAACGCCGTGCTGCTGGACGGCTTCTCGAGCATACCGTATTGCACGTACCTGTATGCCGTAGGTACCGATCGCGTGCAGATCAGCGACAACGTGGGCAAGGCCGGGCTGGCGCCCGAACATTACCACCGCAATCGCGCCGAGCGCCCCTATATGAAGGAGGCGATGCCGGCCTGGGGATTTCTGCTGTCGGATGCCTATATCAGCATTTCTGCAAAGCGACCCTCGCTGACAGCGCTGCAAGTGGTGGCGTCAGAGGCGGGCCCGCTGGGATATCTGGGTGCCGATTTCGATCTGCGCAGTCTTCCGGTGACCTCCGCGCTTTACCACGAGCCGGGCAGCTGGCGGCAAGTGAAGGGCGACCCGGCCATTCGCAGTACGCTTTTTCAGCAGACCCGCACCGAAAGTCCAATGGACCGCAATATGCAGAAGGCGTTGTCGATTCTGGAGGAACTGATCACGGAGCGCGGCATCTTTCAGTGCCTGATCCACTTCTCGAGCAGCCAGGCCACCATCTGGACGATTGACGATCCCCTTCGCTATCGCATTCTCGATCATGAAGTGCTCAAGGATCCGAACATTTGCCTGGTGTATCCATCACGCCCTTACCCCACCGATGCCGCGATCCCGCGCGACGACATCGCCCGGTTACTGGATGCCATGCGTGCGCTGCGCATGGTGGATACCACCATCTATCTGCGCACCGGATCGATTAACATCTTCAACGGTACGGTGAGCCTGACTTTTTCCTGTGACGGATCGCATTACATGCGCTACGAAGAGTTCCTCGCCAAGGGTGCCAACTTCTGGTCCGGGACTGCCGCCGAACCAACGGATGCCCGGGACAAATAGATAGCTATTGGCACTCTTGAGCGTATAGTCGCGACATTGCAGTCCACTCCTCGTTTTCAGTTCGGAAGTTCCCTCCTGTTGTTCGGGACGCTACTCCCGCCAAATTGCACACAGGAACTGTCTCTGCAAGACATCGCAACTCAACCAACCGAGGTTACTTCCATGACTAACGGTACCGTAAAGTGGTTCAACGACGCCAAGGGCTTCGGCTTCATTACGCCGCAGGATGGCACCAAAGATGTGTTTGTTCATCACTCGACGATTTCAGGCACCGGCTTCAAGAGCCTGTCTGAAGGTCAGAAGGTAACGTTCGATATCGAGCAAGGTGCCAAAGGCCCAGCGGCGACGAACGTGCAGTTGGCCTAGGCACTCGAAGCAGTCAGCTACTGCGCAAGCAGTTCTTGATGAAAACCCCCGCCAGCGAGCGGGGGTTATTTTGCGGGCGCGACCCATGCTCGGCTTCGCCGGTGTGGCAATTCGGTTGCTCCAACCTCCCTTCCACCGCACCGATTTCCCTGCTATTTGCTCGCTTCATATAGTTGACTGATTAACTCAGTTAATTTGCTTATCCCGAGGATTGCGCAGAGTATGGTCCGTGCGCCCGTTATCTCTCCCTGCAGTCGCACTTCTCCCCCAGTACCAACGGCAATCTTTGCAGGCAGGAGCGGTCACCCTCCCGGTGACACATCACGCAAGGACATGCACATGAAGCAAATTGCAGTCGATCCGCAGGAAACTGAAACATCCGGTCGTGAACTTGGCGATCGCCACACCGAGCTCGCCGGGCATCAATGGACCCGCGCGAAATCCCGTGCACTGGCCAAGGGCGAAGGCATCGAACTAGACGACGAGCATTGGGCCGTGGTGGTGTTTTTGCGCGGGAACTATCTGGAACACGGCCTACCGGGCGCGGCGCGGGTTACGGCCAAGGCACTCAAGAAGCATTTCTCGGCTCAGGGCGGCAACGCGTACCTGCGCCAACTCTTTCCCGGGGGCCCGGTAACTCAAGGCAGCCGGTTCGCCAGTATCCGCACCCCCGCGTACGCCACCGACCTGTCGTTTGGCACCAGTTACTAACCCTATATATGAAGGAGCACTACATGAACTCAGACCTCATCAAGATTCAGGAACCTACCCTCAACTTCGCGCCCAACACCTGGGACGCCACGGAATTCATGCCGCGCGATCAGGAGCAAAGCCGACGCCTGCACGAGCCGACGGTCATGGTCAACAGCATCGACCCGATCTCCGGCCGCGACATCGGCAATGTAACCGGGCATCCGCACCTCGTGGATGGCATCCTGACCGTCTACTTTGAATCCCCGAAGACGCACCAAGCGTATCTCGACACGCCGTTCGATCATCCCTTCGTCCGGCTGCCGGGCAAGGCCTCCGCGGAAGATGATCGCGGCGGGTAACGCCCCGCGGCAAGGAGGCCTTGCATGTTGCGACGCCTGTTCTTTCTTCTCCCCGACGAGGCCCAGGGCTCGGCGCTGGTTGCCGACCTGGGTGCCGCAGGCATCGGGCGCGAACACCTGCACGCCGTCACCGGAGGCGGCCGGTTGCTCGAGCAATTTCCGCCGGCCACCGCACGCCAGCAGCGCGACAGCGTGTGGCAGCTCCAGCAATGGCTATGGTTTGGCAACCTTGCACTGTTCCCGCTCGCGGCACTCGGGTTGGCGCTCGCGCTCTACTTCGGTTTGACGCTGACTGCGCTCGCGGCGGCGGCGGTCATGGTTGCTGCGGTCACCGCGGGCGTGGTGTTCACATACCACATGCCGGAGACGCATCTCGGTGAGTTCAACATCGCCCTCGGACATGGCGAAATCGTGCTGATGGTGGATGTGCCGAAGCGACGCGCAAATGAAATCGCTCAGCTCATCCGGCGGCGCCATCCCGAAGCCGAGGCCAGCGGCGTTGGCTGGACCATCCACGCGATGGGACTTTAGCCATCGGGCTGAGTATTGCTCCTGAATCAACTTCCTGCAGCCCCCTTGCCTGATTCATTCAAGCAGCGGATCGCCCTTCGGCAATTGATGCGCATACCACACGGCCAGCCGGTGCTTCATGGATTGTTCGGTTACCTGATCCTCCGGCATGGGCACAATAAGCTTGTCATGCACCAATAGCCGGTAGATAAAGCGTATCTTCTCGCTCGCCGAGTCCGTGGGCTCAAAGACGACCGCGCCCCGTTCCACACCATATTTCATGCCGGCCTGAATGGCGCCCTTCAGGAGTTCCGCTTCATGCTTGAGTTTCTTCATGGTGTCTGCCTTCGGTTGTCCGTTCCTTCCCAGCATGGGCAATTGCTGCACAGTGTGCTCTTACATCCCCTCCAATTCGACAACAAGATTCGAACCTTGTTGTGCTTCGGCGCGAACCGGGCAAAAAGCCCAGTAATCCCTTCTTGCTATCCATACAGCGCCACGCGCGCTACGCACAGGTCGGCGCTGAAGGCACGGCCGATGGCGACGAGACCGATGCGCTTCAAGCGGCGCAGGTTGAGCGGGGTGTCGGTGCGGTGGGGCGCAAAATCCGCGAACGCCAGGCGCTGCGTCTGCCACCGCAGCGGGGCCTGGAAGCACGCGCGGTACGATTGCTGGACCTGCACGAGATCGGCCGTGCGCAGGTGCAAGTTGTAGGTCTCGCCGTTGCCGCATACATCCACTTCAACGCCGAGGTAGCCGGCGGCATCCATCGCTGCGTCCGCGCCGAGATCAAGGCTCGCCTGAATAAAGCCGCCGTTGTTCTCCAGGCGGACATCGCCGGCCAGATGCAGGCACGACCGCCCGTGCACCGTGTCGAGCACGAGCCTTCCTTGCGAGACGCCACCCATGACGGTATCCGATACCACACGCCAGCGCGTCCCGAGGGTGGAGGTGTAATCACCGCTCGCGCGGTCGTCGATGATGAGGAGATCGGCGCTCATGGCAACCCAGGA
>Ga0209427_10001007_pt1 | contig 31721 bp, 30 predicted proteins | sample DeeMarSWOR136_30_FD_187465 | JGI IMG/M metagenome (GOLD analysis project Ga0209427, IMG submission 187465) | Marine sediment microbial communities from White Oak River estuary, North Carolina - WOR-1-36_30 (SPAdes) (version 2) | ecosystem: Environmental > Aquatic > Marine > Intertidal zone >...
ATGATTTCAACCAATTTATCGCACCAATATTGAAAAAATAGTTTTATTATTATTATGTATTCTTAGATAAAATATAAATTTCTATTATTTTTGTAGATTATCTGAAATTACTAAGTTTTCCAAACAACTCTAACAAATAAAAAGTAATAGTCATTTTACTTGATTAAAAATAGATCAAAAATCTTAATTAAAACTCTCTACATTAAGAGATTCTAATTAATTATTGAGATTTTGTTGTATTTTACGCCTTTTCTCTAATGCTAAAAGAATATTCTTATTATTACAATCAAAACATATCCCATCAACATTGATATAACGTAAACCTCCGCATTGGGGGCAATTAAACTCTTTATATAAAGTTTTCATATTCTTTTTTCTCCTAAATTTGTAATTTGATTCTATATATTTCCTCTTTTCTTTAATTATTAGAAAAAGTTAAGAGTTTTAAGGTCTCTCATCATATTATATAAAGACTATATAGTCTATATATATAGTAGACTCTTTTATATATGACTATTGAAAACTTTCTTTTCTTTCCTACCAGCCAGATAAAGAATACAACATCCTGGACATATTGACATAAACTTGTTTTTTAGCATGTAAACTCGAAATTTTTGAAATTTATCCCCATTCCAGATATCTTTGAAGTCATGTTCATGTAAGTTACCCATTACAAGATCATAGTAAACGTGACAGGGAGCTAAATCTCCATTGGCAGTAATATCTACTGAAAACCAAGGGACCAAACAGCTATCATACTTGTCAGTCATATTTTCCCAATCTGCGTTTATGTAGGCAGACAGGTTTTCTGGAGAAAAAGTTGGAGGTAATAGTAAAATATTCTTTCCAAGTGATCTCAAGGTTTTATAGACTTTTTTTACCTGTTGTGCTAACTCTATTGTATTCATCTCATTAAAATCATTTGGAGAACGTAATGCACCCCGCCAATATCTTTCGCTATGGAGATTAAATTCAGATTTAATGAAGTTTGAATAAGATTCGCCCATTTCGGCAGTTAAGAAATTCTCCATTTGAATTGATACTCTATCAATGACCGAAAGATTAAGCTCTTCTAAGAAGAATTGTTCAATTGATAAATAATTTTTAGGAGTGATGGTATATATAATATCCATGAAAGGAGTCTGCTTTCCACTTTTTAATTTTTCTTTATAAAGTGTTTCAATACCATCCATAGCTTTATCATAACTCCCTATACCTCGCTGAGCATCGTTTATTTCGCGAGGACCATCAATGGAGACTCTCACAGAATCAAAGCCTGTTCTTACGAGCATGGATGCATGTTCTGATAACATTGTTCCATTTGTAGGAGTGTCAATAATTGAACCCAATCCTTTTACTGTAAGAATTAATTCCTCCAATTGTGGATATAGGAAGGGTTCTCCACCAAATAGACTATAAAATGGTTTAACGGAAGATAAGTAATGTAAAACAGGTTTTAATATTTCAAAATCTAGAACTTTAGGTTTTGTTGGTGGTTTTGCGTTAGAATAACATCCTGTTTCACCCCAATAATAACACATTTTACACCGAAGGTTGCATGCTTCCGTCAATTGGAGTGTTATACTACGAGGTAAATTACTTGTTTGTTTAAGTGGCACATTAGATCACTCAGATAATATCTTTAGTACTTCGAATTATCAGATTTTTAATCTATCTAATATATATGTTTTCACTTCATCTATGGCAAAATTTTCAATAAGACCTTGTCCGTAATCCTTCTTCCCTCCACCTTTACCATTAAAATGAGTTACAGATTCCTTAATGAATTCGCCAATATTAAATTTAGATTCTTGAGCAGGTTTAGAACCGCTCATTCCTAATATCATAATTCCTTTGTCAGTTTTATTTAGCAAAATGGTGATAAGATCTTCAGACTGTTTCATTAATCTTACAGAGAAGTTTTTCAAATCATTTTGAGGTATGTTGTCAAATACTTCTAAAATTAATTTATAATCTTCAAATTTTTGAGCTTTCTTAACCAGATTTTTGATATAATCATCACTAAGGAGATTCTTTAACTGTTGAATCTTTAATTTTCCTTCATTCCACTCTAGATATAATTTTTGGATTTTAAATGGGACATCTTCTTTTTTAGTATTTAAAAACTGTGAAATTTCTGATAATACATCACCTTCAAATATCTCAGAAGAGGTTAATTTTAAATCTTTCTCATCTATTTTACCAGATTTGAGAGATTTATTTACATTTTTCCACTTTTCAAATAATTCTTTTACACGGTTTACGAGTTGCTTGCGATCAACCTTTAAAATACCTTTTATTTCTTCGAGGATTCTTTTATGTTTTTGTTTTAAATTGTTTGTAGCCTCCCCAGCTACAAAAGTAAGCCTTACAATCCCATCTTGAATTTTTTGTGATTTAGTTATATGGATATAACCCGTTTCTGAGGTATTATTTAAATGGGTACCTCCACATGCTTCAACATCAATACCTGGTATCTCAACGATTCTCAGATTTTTACCTGGGATAGCTCCTCCTTGATATATACTCATACCATAATTCTTTTCTGCTTCTGAGCGTGGAATGAATTTAAGGTTTAGATCTATATTTTTTTCCACAATTTCATTCGCTCTTCTTTCGATTTTCAGGAGTTTATCTCTTGGAATTTGTTCATAATGAGTAATATCTAGGTGAGAATTTTTCATTGTTTTTTTCGCACCAGCTTGATTAATATGGCTGCCCAAAATATCTCGAGCAGCTGCGTTTACAATGTGGGTAGCAGTATGATGTTGAGAAAGTTGTTTACGCCATTCCTTATCCACTTCAATTTTTACAATATCTCCTTCCTTAAAATTTGGTTTATTGTCTAAAACATGAATCGTATAGGTGCCCTGTTTAAAAACATCTGAGAACTTCTGTTTATTAATAGTCCCAATATCATGAAGTTGTCCTCCAGAGGTAGGATATGCAACGGTTTCATCCACAATCACCATTTTGTCGATTATTTTTAAAACTTTAGCGGTATTAGAAGTCTCTGTATAATCATAATAATATAAAGATTTTGTTTCAGGAATTCCTTCCAGATTTAATCCTATTTCTCTTTCTGTAGCATGAATTTGTTCTACTTTTTCATGTCTTTCAACTACTAGGGCATAAAAATCATCAGGAACTTTAACTTTTACATTTAATTTTTTTGCAGCCTCTTTCACCATATCTGGACTAATTCCATTGGAATCATACAACTCAATTAAAACATCAGTTGAAATATCCCCCTTTCTGATAATCTTTTCTAAAATTTTTCCAGCTTTTTTCTTAGTAGCATAAAATTTTTTTTTCTCAACATCTAGAATTTCTCTAATCTCGTCTAGATGTTCTGAAACTTCAGGAAAAATATCCTTCAATTCCTCGGCATGCCACATGCAAACGTCTGCAATGTCAATATCCCATTTAAATTGATCAATAAAACTAAAAGCACGTCTAAAAATCACCCTAAGATTGTACCCACCACCAACATTTGAGGGCAGTTTCCCGTCATTTATTGCAAATAATAAGCTTCGAGCATGATCCGCTATAGAGTAAAGAGCTGTCATCGGTAATATTTTTTTTTTTAATTCCTTTGCCGTAATTTTTAACTCTTTCGCAACTCGCTCCCAAGCTTCATCCATATCTTCTACTTCATCAATATTTAGAAAAGCCGAATATTTGGAGAAATTCTTATATAAATCTAAATCTAATTCTATTTTAGTATATTCTCGTAATTTTGAAAGAACAAAAGGAAAAATAGCTTCATAAATATTTGGTGTTCCTTGAGAAAACCATGCTACACGTTCCTGTCCCAAACCCATATCTAACACCTTTAACTTTAACTCACGAGGGCCTTCTGGAGTTTGTTCGAACATGGTATAAACTTGGTTAAATAATTCTACGCCTCTACTAAAAAATTCAAGACTGCAACCAAATGATCCACCTCCCGTCCAAGAATCCTCATGAATAGTTATTTCTTCCTTGGCTATACCTACACCTTCATGGATAAAGTCATGAATATCCATGAAAAGCTCTCCTTGATTCCATTCTTCAGGAGGTACAAATTGGTGTTGACCTATCATTACAAAACCTGTATTATGTGAACCTGTAATCCCAACGTTTTCAATATCATTAAATCTTAAGCAAAATTGAGGAATGATAAGTTTTTTAGCAGGAGGTTCTACTTCACCAGTTATAACATAAGGTTGAAAAGCTGAAATTGATGCGATTGTAAATTCAGAAGTTGGATTCCAACGAGCTACACATGGGTACCTTTTAATAGGAACATAACCTCTAGGTTCTAAAATCTCAACGATCTTTTCCCAAACACCAATGAAAGATAATTTCACTTGAGAGGGATTACTAATAACAACTTGAAATCCTCCTGAACATACAGGATCTCCGCACACTTCTCTGTTTTTAATTATGGTCCAGAAAAAGGTGCCACAAGATTCACATTTTTTTCTCCTATACCCTAACGCTCTAAGTTCAGTAGTAGGAAAATAGGCATCAGGATTTCTCGAAGCAATTTTTTTGAAATTTTGTTTTAACTCCTTATCTGTGTGAGCATCCTTTAATTCTATTTTTTCTTTTTCAGAGAGCACTTTAATCAAATTAAAATAATCTAGTCAAATTTATTAAATAACTCAAAGAATTTTGATTCTCTAATATTAATTCAATTAATATATTATTTCTTAACAATTTTATTATAGGTTTTCTTAATTTACCTTCTAATAAAAGTTAGTTGTATTGTCAACTCTACTGGTCAGAAAAAGCTTTTAAAAAATAGAAATAATTTCTACGTACAAATAATGCCAATTTAGAATTTTAAAGTGAGGTAGAAATAGAATGGTTCATATGTTAGTTACAGCATGGTACCTTCCAAATAAGGGACAAGATTTAGTGAAAGTGTATATGTCAAAAGATAAATATTACTTTATATCAGGTGTATCTATTTGTATGAGGTAGTAAAATTAAATTATTCACAGATTAATTATAAGAGAATTCTCAACAATCTCAGAGAATCTTTAATTAAATATTTTACAGAGACTGTTCAACATGAAAATACAAAAGAAGCAGAATTCTGGTATGAACGGATTGAAAAAATTATTAAATCTAAAAATGAAGATTTTACATGTTTTGAAGTCAGAAAAGAAGATGATATTATAGGTTTCTTAATTTTTAAACATATAAATGAAAATTTCGCTTTGATTAGGCATATTTTTATATTAAATACTGTCAAGAGAGAAGATGTTGCATTTATTCTGTTAAAGGAAGCAATTGAAAAGTTAAAAAATGACAATGAGAGTATAAAATTTGATAATGCAGCGTTTACCTTTCCAGAAGATTACTTAGCTGGTCCACTAAAAAGACTTGGATATGATATAGTAAAAAGACATAATATGACACTAATCTTAGATAGGTTTAATAAAACGTATGAGCTGTCACCTGAATATTCCTTTGCTCACTTTAATGAAGATGACTTTTTAGAAATAGCAGAACTTTGTGTTGATGCATTTAAAAATCATCCCGATACAACTTTTTGGGAAGAGGCGACTTCTGTTCCTCTTTATTTAGAAAATTTGAAACATAGTTTAGCAACTTACATGATAAAAGAATGTTCATTTGTCGTAAGGGATAAAAAAGAACAAATTGTTGGAATTTGTCTGATAGAAAATGGAGATAAAGAAGGTGAATTTATTATTCAAAACATTGCTGTCAAAAAAACACTCCGGGGGATAGGAATTGGAGCAGCTCTTCTTTCAAAATGTTTAAAAAATATTGGAGATAAAGGCTATAGGAAAGCAATTCTTACTGTTACAGAAGGGATTCCGGCTCAAAAATTGTATGAACGCTTTGGTTTTAAGAAATATAATTCATTTAATGTTATAGCGAATTATAATTCTAAAACCTGAAGTCTTGAATATCCTTTTTTAGTAAAATCATAATCGAGTAATTCAATCTTTTCCGGAATAATTTTCAATAGTAGTTTTCTCTTTCCTCTAACTATTTTTTGAGCTTCTTCAAATCCTTCATCTCCTTCCCTTAAAAAGATCAACCTCTCTTTCCCTGAAGCAGTGATTTGCATTCCTTGAATTTTTCCTTCAGATAAAGGAGTATAAATACCTATGCTTATATTGGGATTCTCTTCAATATTTTTTATCTTTCTCCCAGGAGTAGGGCCAATATAGATATTAAAGCTACTTTCTTCTGTATAAAAATCCATGGGGGTTGCACGAGGGACATTATTACTACATGTACACAAAACTAATACTTTCCTCTTATTTAGATACTCTCGAATCTCTCTTTTTAATTTCTCTTCTGGCATTTTTTGATTAGTCATTTCAAATAATCCTTGATTTTAGATTTAATTATAATATAAAATGAAGAGATAAAGATATATTTTAGAAAAATTGATTTAAAAGTCTTAAATCCAGATTAGAATCCAACCACGTTTATTGGTGAGGAATCATTGTCTGAATCTATAGCTGCTTGTAGATAAGGGGATACAGGCCCATTTGCCAGAACCATTATTTTTACTTTAGAACCCATATCGGGGATATTCTGAACTCCGAATTTCAATTGAGCTTCCTCCGGAATTTCACCTGTAATAGTAGATACAACGCTATCTACCTTTGATAAAGGTAAAGTATGATCACCAGTAATAGATACTATACACCTATCAACTTTTTTAGGATCAGGTTGTAAGAGAGGGTTATTAATGGCTAATCTTGATTTCTCAATTAAGTCTGATTCATCTCCCACTGACTCTGCAATACCTATTAAGCCTGTTGGATAATCTCCTTTTTTTACAAAAATTCTTTTTACATCAGCGTAGTCTATATTTACAAGACCACAATTATTAATTAAGTTAACAACTTCTCCAATATTCCTAATTAAAACTTCATCCATTATTTTAAATCCTGTTATCATCGGAATCTTTCCAACAATACCCAAAAGATTATCGTTTGGGACAGTTATTAGAAAATCAGAATAATTAGCCAGATTTTTAAGCCCTATTTTTGCTCTTACACCTCGTTGTACACCTTCTGATTTAAATGGAAGTGAACAAAAAGTTACCACGATAGCTTCATTCTTTTTTGCCTCCTCCGCAATAACAGGCGCTGCTCCAGTTCCAGTTCCCCCACCTAAACCACAAGTTAAAAAAACAATATCAGCATTAAGTACTTTATTCAATCTATCTCGATCTTCTTCAGCAGCAGCGGTTCCAATTGAAGGATCATTCCCTGAACCCATACCTTGACATTTTTCCTTCCCTATTAGAACTTTCTGACTCGCATTCGAATAGTATAAGTCATGTGCATCCGTATTTACACAAATTGTCTCAGCATTATTTATACCCATATCCTCCAAACGTGAAACAGTGTTATTCCCAGCTCCACCTACTCCTACGACCTGTGTTTTTACTTTTAAAACTTTCAATAAGTCCGCTAAATACTTGTCATCGTCACAGTTTGGATTTGTATTAGGATTTTGATTATGGCGAGCGATTTCATTAAACCGTTCTCTTACTGATGAACGAGATTTTGCCATTTCAAAAATATCATCAACACTCATAAAATTCATCTGAGGAAATGAGGTTTTTATAATACGAGAAAAATATCGGAATAATATATGAAAGTAATATGAAGATAATACGCATATTATGTATGTAATATATTAGTTCATTTCTTGGACTTTTTAATTGTTATTTCAAAATTTTTTCAAAATTTGAAAAAAATATCAAGTTTTTCATCTGAAATGTAGGACAAAACACTGGAGAAAAAAGTTTATAAGGTTATATTTTCATATGTATCAAGGGAATTTTATATGGAAATCAATAACACCCGAAATAGTAGCAAAGAATCTATGGAAAGCTCGAAACATGATGAGCCAATCCAAGTCCGTGCTATCCTCAGTTGTCCTAATTGTGGCTACAAGAAGAAATTTAAAAATCAATTTCTTAGGAAAGATCTTGAATTACTCACAGTAGCAGTTAAGGTTTTCGAGTTTATTACCTGCAATAAATGTGGAGATCTTATAAAGCTTGATTTAGAGTTTAATTTTTAAATTCAAATAGTCTAAAGTTAAACTGTTTAATGTCATTATATTTTTGGTTAATATCTATAATATCTAGATCTTAATCTTTAATTTAAAGCTCCAAATTAATATTCCCATATATACCCCCACCTCCGGGTGTATAGCTAATTTCATTATTTCTAAAAGCGTTTACAATTGAACCTAGTGTAGAATTATGTTCTTCAATCTTACTTATTGGAGTATCAATTAAAATCTCAAACTCAGTTCCAAGGGTTTGAATAACTTTATTATATTCATTTAAAACTATCTTACTTGCTGGACTCTTGATACCTTTAATTGAACGGATTATATCCACCAAAGGGACAGCATTGATATAAGGAGGTCTATGATCTGGATTTTTAGTTTCATTATATGATGATATTTTTTCAATTCTTTCACTTACTCCTAGCTTAATTTTAAAATTCTTATTTTTTTCTTCTCTACAAGCAGGACAGTTCATTTTATTCTTCGATACTTGTTCTATATAATCCAATCTTGAAGTATTAGGATTATTCGAAAAATAAATTACGAAATTATCAGTTATTGAGTATTGATTAAAGACTGTACTCACTTGCTTTTTAGCTTTCCTAAAAAGGATCCTTCTTCTACATTTATTACAAAACATATTATAGTATTTACCGAGTTTAGGGTGAAGACCAACATTAAGTATGATTCTTCTCCCATTTCTTCTCGATATAGCTAGAGAAATTTCTTCAAAAGAAGGATTATCAATGTCAAACCTATTGAATTCTCTTCCCAGAGATCTAGGATCTTGAGAGTGAGCATCACTATTACTTAAAAATGACACATCTTTTAAAGATTCAAGCCTATCTGCTAAATCTGTATTAGCGGATAGCCCTAATTCTAAAAAAAGCACTTTTTTAGTGGTATCTTGATAGCAATCCTTCAAATTTTCGAATTTACCTTGACGAAAAATCGCTTTAAAAGGTGTAAAAGCATGTGCGGGACCAATTATACCTCCAGAATCGGAGATTGTATCCACTAATTCAGGTGGTGACATATTAACTCTAGGTCTTCCACCCCACTCATCTAAAATATTTTTTGAGTGTGGCTTTAATTTCTTTTGGATTTCTTTAACTGAATTGAAATCAGGGAATAACACAAGATGATGTATATTTTCTATATCTTCTATTTCTGTCTGAAGGATAAAAAACACGTCTTTATATGAAAAGGAACCATCTATTTCATTTCTTAAATTGCTTTGTATGTATTTAAGCCATTCTGGTTGTAAAATATCCCCGGTTCCAAGAATGTTCAGACCTTTTTTCTTGCAAGTCTCCAACATTGTATCTAAATTTAATGATTTTGATACAGCTATAGAATGTGGAGAATGAATATGAAGATCTGCGTTAAAAATATCCATCAGTTATTAAAAATCTTAATTCAATAAAAAGATTTTAATAATGAGTTAATTAATTGATTTCAATTCACAATGAGCATCTTATCCTTTTTTTGATCTGTCAATAATATTCGATAAAACTCTAATTTATTCTTATAATTAACTCTTTCGAGTTTTCCTTCAACAATTACAGACTCTCCTTCTTTAGCTTGCTCACAAAAACGTGCTCTAAATGAATTTATTTCTGAAATATCATTAAAATTGATTTTATTAGAAATCAAGTCTTTCTCTAAGATTTTTATGTTATTGATTTTATAAGAACAAGGAGTAAAAATGGAATCTTTAGCATCGGTAATTAGTGCTTTAGTTTTAATCCTTCCAAAGTTTGTATAGTTAAAGTCATAAAAATTACCCTCCCAGTCTTTTGGACTTTTTATATATCGAACAAAATAATCATAGCCATAGAATTTACCTTGATGTAGCTTTCTTTGCTCACTCTTAATGAAATCCTCAAAAGAGATGTCAGATCCCCCAACTCTCCAATTATAATGAGATCTATACTCATCGATATTATACTTTCTAAAATTACTGGATTCATCTAATAGATTTTTTAGCTTTTCTTGGAATCTTAGACTATTTTTCGTTCCGTATATAATTATATCGATATCTGAATCCTCTTTATTCAAGCCAACCATAATAGAACCTGTAATTCCTATTAACTCTTTAGAAATTCCTCCTTTATCTATAAATAGTTCACATAGACTTTTGGAATATGTTTCCGTGTTGGAGAGCTTATCTTTTCTAACCAAACTCTCTAAACACTCTATTGGAGTATAAATCTTCTTAATGTCTTGAATTTTTACCCCTTGAACTTCTAAATCAAGTTGCTCAGAAAAAAAGAGGTATTTAGGATATTTAGTGCTTAGGAGAGAGTATCTTTCCTCTAATTCATATACTTTTCTGAATTTAACTCCTTTCTTCACTCTATCTCCCTCGGGATGAGGATAAAATCTTAAAAAGCAAATTCTTCTATCATGTGGATGTAATAAGCCCTTGATGTCAAAAAATAAATTATCTTCCTTAGTTTCTATGTAATCTCCCTCAATTCCCTTAAAATTCTTCATAAAGGTCACAAAATTATTAATTAATATTTTGAAGGAGTCTTAGTTTTAATTTTATGTTTTGGAATAGTATTAATCTTTCTCAATTCTTTTTCAAAATCTTTTTTTTCGTTTAGAAATCTTTGTTTATCTTTTTCTAGCTTTTCTCTTTCACGTTTGATTGTATTTTTTTCGTTAACCAAAGATGATTTTTCTTTTTCTATTTGTTTAATTTCATTATTTAATTTCCTAAGTTTTTCCTCTAAAGCAGGAATCTTATTGGTCAAAGAATAATATGTGTCTTCTACTCGAGGGATCTTTCTTTCTAATTCTTTAAACTTTGCTTCTTGCTTTCGCTTACTATTTTCTAAATCTTTTACATCTCTTTCAGCCTTATCCCTATAATTTTTTAGATCTGCTTTTTTCTTATCAATTTCTCGGGCTTTAAGATCTAAATTTTGTTTTGCGTATCGCGTCTTTTGTCTTTCTTCTTTGAGTTTTCTCTTTTCGTCAGCGATTCTATTCTTTTCGTCAGCGATCTCCCTTTTTTTATTATTAATTTCTCTTTCCAAATTATCTCTTTGTTTAGTTAAATGGTTAATTTCATTTCTTAAATCCATTAATTTATCCTCTAGATCTTTATTAGTTCTTTCCAAAGCACTTTCTCTTCTTTCCATACCTGGTAGTTTAGTTTTAATTTCCTGTATGCGTTTTTCTGTTCTTTCTCTTTCTCGTTCCAAATTACTTTTTTCATTTGATATTTCCTCACGTAAATTATCTAACTTTTCTTGAAATTTTTCTAACTGCGTGTTTTTCTCATCTAGTTCTTCATTTTTTCTCCTAAATTTATCTCTAAATTGCCTTTCTTTAATAGCTAATTCATTTTTATTCTGTTCTAAATCATCTCTTGATCTTTTTAATTCATTTCTAATATGATTCCTTCTTTCAAGAAGGTTTTTCACTTCAAGTTCAAGTTCCTTTCTTTTTTTTTCAAGATCCCTTATATCATCATTGTAATTTTCAATCTGTTTAACGACTCTTTCCCATTCATTCTTTTCTCTATCTAATGCAATTCTTTCCTTTTTAATTTTTTTTAAAAGTCTTTTATCAGAGATAGCATCTAATTCTTCATCTGGAGTTTTCTCTCGAATTTGATATTTTGGAATAGGTTTATCATTCATAAAGGTTCAATTATCTTCTTATTTTACTAATAAATTCATATTAATACTAACTCTAAAGTTTTTGTAATTTGGATTTCTTAATTCTATTTATATAGTTTAGTTTACATTATTCTCTTGTAGCTATTAAATAAAGATCATAGAAATTACATATAGTTTATAGAATTAAATGGTGTATATTTAATGGGTTTTGATGATGAAGAATTAGAACTTGATGAAGATCTGGATGACGAAATGGATCAAATTCCAGAAAAAGAAATAAATTCAAAATCGCCTACCGCAAAAGTCGTTCCTAAGGGGAAAAAGATTTCAGTATATTTTATGTCTACGATTGGACCAGGTGAGAAAAAACAAAAATTACTCATAAATTCTGGAAATCTTGTTGGAGATATTAAAGAAACAGTGGCAAATTTATTTGGTTTAGATCCAGCTGATTTTTATTTGAGTTCCGGGGGTATAACGATGGATGAACAGAATCCTTTAAAAGATTATTACGTAGAGGATGGAGATGATATACTTTTAATTCCAGCAAGTATCGCTGGCTAAGATATTTTGAAATACTTTTGTTTTTTAATATAGTATTCTCTTCTTTTTAATTATTTTTTTTTCTGGAGGGGATCAGAGCAATTTCATCATCGTCATCAATATCATATTCTTGTATCTGCTTTTCTTCAGATAATAAGATACCCCCCGAAGATAACAGAAAATTATCTAAATCATAATTAAATAGAACTCCAACCCTTTCTTTAACTTTATTTATTAATTCAGTTGTATCAACAATTATTATCTTAGTTTTCTCGCCGGGTTCAACTAAAGATCTTACGTAAACGCGAACCTGATCTTTAATCTCAATTGTATTCATAGGTGGGATATAAACTATATCCTCATCAGTTATATCTCTATTATTTAACATATGGTTAATTAATATGCTTCTTTCGTCTGCTTTAAAATACAACATTTCCCTAATAAATTCTATCTTTTCCATTTTTGATAGATCTAACTGGTTTATTTTATCTAATTCTTCTTGACTAAAAATCGAAAAAATAAATTTATTAATTACTGGTGTATCTTCATAAGAACCTTCGGATTCTACATACTTTTCTATTAAAGGCATAGCATTATAATAATCTTCAATAATGCTAGGTCCATTTTGATAGATAGGCTTAGATTTTGGTATGATTTTCTTTTCTCTCATCTTATCCTGAGGGCTGATCTTAGACTGGATCACAGTATAGATCGTACTAGTAGATAGCACTGTTACACTTCCAACAGTTAGAATGAGCAATAATGGAGAGTTTTCTATACGAAACAGAAAAAATCCAATATAGATACAAATAACAATGAAATAAAGAGTGATGAGACTTATTATTCTATTTTTTTTCCTCATAATTTTTTGATTAGATTATTTTCTAAATTTAAAATATATAAATTAAAATATAAATTCCGTTGGAATAAAATTGGAGTTTTGATTTTTATTCACCTTGTATTTCTTTTCTTATCTTAGAATATTGTTCTGAGTCTAATTTAAATCCATTTCTGCCATTAACTTTTTCTATTTTTATTAATTTCAGACTTTGTAAAATATCTATATATTTTTTAATAGTACTATGATTTTTTTTTAAACCCTCTGCGATTTCTGTAATTTTCAATGGCTTGTTTTCTTCCTTCATGAATTCAATAATATTTTGAACGAGGTCCTTATTCATGTAGTAATAAAACTTGTCAAATTTTGGATTTGAATCAAATTTAAAGAAAATTCTATGATTGTTAAGTTTCTTTGATCGAACAAACCTGAACTTTTCTAAACAAGAGAGATGCCATAAAGCCTGATTACTTCCAATTTTTAGAGCTCTCATTATTTCATTGATGTTTGATGGTTTCTTATCAATATAGTTATAGATTTCATTTCTAGTTGGATTTTCAATAATATTATTTTTCATTAATCTTGTTCCAGGAATAATTATGTTTTTTTTAATTAGGGATTTTATTACCAATTCGATTTTATTTCTATTTAAATTAGGATTTAACCTCACTCTGTTATTGACAAAATCTATTATTTCATTTATCGAAAAAAACGTCTTTTTTGTTAAATATTCTTTTACTAGATTTAAAACAACAGATTCCGGATCTTCCAGAAAACTCATAATCTTTTTTTTTAATTTCGGTTTGATTTTCTTGTTTTTATTATAAATTAATCTCTCTAAATCAACATTTTATACCTTATATATTAATAGGCATTCATAGAATTTATAATATAATTTCCTAGGGTTTCTAAGGATTCTATTATTCGTTAAGAAAATAATTCTGAAAAACTGCAAAATCATTCCAATGGGTTTTATTATATCTTTATCTTGTGATTTAATTAAATTTTAAAAATTACAAAAATACAAAATTAAAAATAAAAAGAATTGGAAGTGATATAATTGAGTTTTGAAGAAGAATTTGATGAGGATTTAGTTGGGGAGGAACCAGTGAAATCTAAGACTCCCATGACGAAAATCCCTTCAGCAGGTAAGAAAATAACTTTATATTTCATGTCAACTATTGGTCCTGGTGAAAAGAAAGAAAAATTAACTGTAAATGACGGAAATTGCGTTGATGATATTAAGCAAACATTAGGAAATTTATATGGTCTTGATCCTAATGATTTTCATTTATCATCTGGTGGAGTAACCATGGATGAAAATAGCGCATTAAAAGATTATCATGTAAATGACGGAGATGATATTCTTTTAATTCCTGCCAGTACTGCGGGGTAAACTTAAATAACTGTTTTTATAATTTATAATATAAGGGCTTTAAGCCCTTCAACTTTTTTTATTTTTTAAATATATGGTGATAATATTGGATAAGGGTTCAGCATTTTTCGGAAAAGAATTATCAGTGGAAGAGAGAAACTTGTATGATCGTCAATTTCGTCTTGAGGGTTGGTCTCAGAAATTGGTTAAAAATTCGAGAGTGTTAATAGCTGGTATTGGAGGACTAGGATGTGAAATTGCTAAAAACTTGGCAATGCTTGGAGTTGGATGTTTAGATCTCGTTGATTTGGATATCATTGAACACTCTAATTTGAACCGTCAAATTCTCTTTACTGGAGCGAAGATAGGAGAATCTAAGGCAGAAGTAGCAGCAAAGAAATTAAGAGAAATAAATTCTAATATCATTGTCAAAGGATATCACACCTCTTTAGAACGATTAAATCCTACCATATATCAATCTGCTGATGTTATTATAGGTGGTCTTGATTCAATGAATGCACGGTTAAACTTAAATGCTCAATGCATCAGATTTAAGAAACCACTCGTCGATGGAGGAGTATCCGGTTATCATGGACACATATATTCAGTTTTTCCTTATGAGAATGCTTGTTATGAGTGCAATCCATTGCCTGTAGGGGAAACGGATGAGATGGCCGCTTGTACAGTAGTTGGAGTTCCCCGAAAAAGAATTCATTGCGTTTTCAAAGGAGATATGGCATTTAAAGAAAAATTTGAAAGAGATCCAAATCCAAAAAACATAAGTGATATTAAGTTCATTCAAAAGATCGCAAATGAATTAGTCAATAAGCATAATTTTTTACCTGAATATACTGAAGATGACATTGTGAAAATAATTGATCGTCATGATCCTGGAATAATAACTATAAATGCAGTTATTTCTGCGTTGCAATCACATGAAGCAGTAAAAATACTTCATTGGGAGAAAGGTCATAAAGGATTAGGTAAACCAATTCATAGTTATGTGGTCTTTAATGCAATGACAATGAAATTTTATCATATTGACAAACAAAGAAATCCAGATTGTTCTCAATGTGGAAAACATGTTCGAAGAGTCTCAATAAAATTGAATTCACAATCACCTTGTGAAAAAATAATTGAAATATTGGAAAAAAATGGTTTTGAATTGGATCAAGATTCTGAGCCAATCCTTACTTTACTGGATTTTGATGACATTAAGATAGTAGATTTAGAAAAGAACCCTGATGAAAATGGTTTAAGAAATTATGAGTTAATTACAGCTGCGGGATTTAAAGGAGGGGAAATTTTTGTAACTTTAAAATTGAAATAAGATCTAATAAAAATGTATTTTTAGCAAAATAGAATAAAATTATTAAAAAAAAAATAATAGAAAAAAAAGGAAAAAGGTCTGAAAAAATGAGTATAAGAAGTAGTCGTATCTCCCAAGATTTTGCAGGGTTAAAGAAATTGTTAAAAGAAGGGACTATTGTTCAATTAAAACCATTTAATCCTAAACGAAAGAGTATTGATCATATAGCAATCACGATTAAAGGCCCAAAAAGTACTGCGTATTCGGGAGGTTTGTTTAAGTTAGAAATGAAATTCCCTAATCAGTATCCTAAACAACCACCTTTTGTCAGAATGCATACTCCAATTTGGCATCCAAATTTTTGGCCAAAACCAAATGAATATAAAGGTCAGAGGAATATTTGTTTAGCATTGGTAGATCCCTCTTTAATTGGTAAAAAAGGTGGATGGAGCCCATCAAAAACAGCAGTAACAGTTGTTCAAGCTATAATTGCCATGTTAAACACCCGTGGAAAATATGTAAATCCTACTGATGTTTTTAATAAAAAAGCAGCAATAGAGATGATGAAAAATCCAAATTTTTTTGAGAAAAAAGTTAAAAACTTAGTAAAAAAGTATGCAAACGAAAAGTGGTGAGTTCCTTAATGGGTGAAAGAGAACTAACAAATAATTCTATTAAAGATGAAATTAAGAGGAAAATTAAAGAAAAAATAAAAAAGGAATTATTAGATGAAATCTGTGAAGAACTTAAATTAGAAGAAGAAGAATTAACAGAAGAAATTGCATCAATGTTATCCAAGAAATCATCTACCAAACCTATTATAAAACATTCAAAGGAACCTACAGCTACAATTATAGAAAATAAAAATATTGTAAATCAAGTTGAACAAGAGATCCAAAAGGAGGTCTATATTTCAGTAAAAGCCATCCTCAAAATAGCAAGCCATGCACTTAAATATGCTAATTCTAAGATTCCACAAGTGAATTGGGTAGAAGTTATAGGACTTCTTGCAGGAAAGTTGGATAAAGACGATATATTACATATTGAAGATGCGTACCCTATGGGACATGGTACAGCTGTTTATGCAGAAATAAAAGATTATAAGAATTATGTAAGAGCTTTTAGAGATATTAAAAAACAGCAATATTTTATGTGCGGTTGGTATCATTCTCATCCAACTTTTGGGTGTTTTATGTCTAGAGAAGATATTGGCACTCAAGAAAGATATCAGAAGCTCTGGGATAAAGCCGTGGCACTTGTTATTGATCCATATCTTATTGATGGAAGTTCAGCTGGTTTCGAGATTTATCGAGCAAATTTAAAGACAAAAACCTGGTATCCTTTAGTATATGGAATTAAAGGATCATTAGATATACGAATGTTGCCTGATATTTTAGCATTCATGAATCCTATTATTCAAGGGAAACCTGTTTATTTAGAATATGATGAAGGATGAATAATTTAATATAAGGTGATTATAAAGCGGTGGTGAAAGCTAAAACAATAGCTATACTATTAACTGTATTTTTGATTATCGGTATCATTCATGGTGCGTTCCTAAATTCTGTCAATATCTTTCTAAGTTGGCTGCTGATTGGAATCTGGTTGGTATTTTCTTTTAAGGTTATAAAAAATATTAAACAATACCGTGAATATAATTCACCTCATAATACTGCATTTTTTACAATTACTCCTGTGTTTATTGGAATTTTTTATTCAATGTGGGGAAATTTTACAGGTTTGTTGGGAGAAAATCTATTAGAAGATACTTATTTTTATTTAAGCTGGTGGAGCTTTCTATTTGGATCTACCTATATATTTTATGGCTCAATTTCTTTATATCGTTGTTTCAAAAAATATAATGTAATTTATTTTGGAACTAAATCAGTAAATGCTCGCAAATTTGGATATGTTTTAGGTGTCTCAATCATATTCTTCATAATTATTTATTGGATAAGTTTTTATTCATCTATTGACGACATTGATACTTATATCGTGGATTTAAATCTTTTAATATTACTTATCAGTACAATATTAATAGTAATTATCCCAGGATTGTTTGGAACCCAATCAAGATTACCCCAATTAACAAGAGAATACATAGCACAACGTACAAATAGATTAAACCAATTAACATCACCTAGAAGTAATTCAAGTCCTAGAAGATACAGAGAAAATGTACGTACGACAACAAGATACCCTCCAACACCCTCAACCAGAACAGTAACTAGTAGATCTAGAACAGTTAGTCATTCACAAAGAACAACGCCTACAACACATAGACGATCTACAACATCAAGATCCAAAACAACTACACGTTCTGTAAGTAGAGGTCCAAAAGGAACACAGGTGAGAAGTAAACAAAGCACTAGAAAAATTAGTAATTTTAATATATATAAACCTAAAGCAGCACGTTTATCAACTGAGGATTTTAAATGTATTTTCTGTTTTAAATTGCCCAAATTTCCTGAGGATAAAGGAAGAGGAATTATTTTGTGCCCAAACTGTCGATACCCTGCTCATGCAGACGAATTTAAGGATTGGTTGCGAAGTTCAAACCTCTGCTCTAGATGTAATGCCCCAATTCCTATAAACTATAGAAAAAATCCTAAAATAATGTCCATAAAAAATTATATTGTTGTTCTAAAGCACTTTACCAACAATAAAAAATAAGATATTTTTGAATTCAAATATTTTTTTAGTTTTTAACTTTTAGTTTTTCCTTTAAAGCTCCAATTGTAGATTGGAGCTCTGCATAAACATTATGCAAGTGTATGCTTTCTAAACTTTCAATAGTAAACTTTATTTCAAAATTATCTTCTAGATTTGGAAAATCTCTGAAAATAAAGTTCTTTGCCATTTCTCTAATAACATCTTCAGAGAACAATGGTTTTAAATGAGCACTTCTTACTAATTCAGCTTCCTCAGGTCTTTTTAAAACTGATTGTATCCTACCACTCATAGATTCTTCTATTACATCAATTATATCTAAGACATCAATTTTGTGGTTTGATAAATCTTTAATTTGAACAGTAATTGTGCCAATTGACCTCTGATTATGTGATGAAAATGGGAGAATATTAATTAATTTTTCAAGATCCTCTTTGGAAACATTAATATCTTTTCGCGTTTTAATGATTTCGGCAGCATATTCTTGTGACATTTCTTTTGCACAAGGGCATACTGTCATTCCGACAGCACTTGCTCCAATAAAATATGTGTAATCGATTTCACCAGTTCCTTTTCTGTTAGCTTTAACAAAAGAGCTAATATTATAGGTTTTTTGGATGTTTCTTGTATTATTTTCCCTGACTTGAACAACAATCTTTCCTTCTAACTTTACTTCCGCTTTCGAAGTATATGGATGTCTTTCTAACAGTTTTCGAACAATTCTATCACCTACTAACTCAATTGTTGGTGTAGGTTTGAAGATTACCTCATTTATAACTTCCTCTATAGTTTCAGAAGTTCTTGACATATGTATACCCCTCTGTTGAGCAGGAAGGTCAATTAAAGCAGATATTTTTGGGTAAAAGGAATATTTCTTATTCTCTTGTACTATTTCCACTTTTTTCTCTAATTCAACTATTCCAACTTTATCAATAGCGATATCAATTGCCGAACCAGAATCTTGTAAATCTATTTTATAATTATGAATTTTTATTCACCAGTTTTAAAAATTTTTTTTTCTCTAATTTAGAAAAAGAAGAATCGATTTTAATAGTTAATATAAAATAAAGAAAACATAAGAACTAAAGAATTAGATAATTTGAAATAACTTAATGTTATAGTATAATATTAAAAATAAGTTGAACCATTTTAATTAAATTAATTTAACCATGCATAAAACACTAATTCACAGTTCATATGGTTTAATTGGGGAAAATTTAGATCTAAAAAAGGATGTTTCTTTAGAAATTGATAATGAGGGGAAAATCGCTAATGTAACATTTGATGACCCTGAGAAAAATTTACAACCCCTAAAACTAAATCATTCTACATTAATGATCCCTGGTTTGATAAATTCTCATGTGCATATAGGGGATAGCTTTGCTAAAGAGATAGGATTTAATAGAGAGTTAAGTGAGATAGTAGCACCACCATTTGGTCTAAAGCATAAATTATTGAGACAAACCTCTGAAGAAGTTATAATTGCGGGTATTAAAAATGCAATTTTAGAGATGTTATCGAACGGTATTACATGTTTTGTAGATTTTAGAGAAGGAGGTGTTGATGGTGTGAATCTTTTAAGAAAGGCATTGGATAAGATGTCAATAAATTGTTTAATTTATGGTAGGTTTATGGATGAGAGTGAAATAGAATATATCTTTGAATTAGCAGATGGAGTTGGATTATCTAGTTATAAACAAATTACTATGAATAATAAGAAATATGTTGACAAATGCAAGCACGATTTAAAAAAAATGATTGCTTGTCATTGTGCTGAGAAAAGTCATGATCCTAATTTATTATATAATATGTTTAGAGAAAATTTAGTCGATGTAATCATTCATGGGACAAAATTAATGAGAAAAGATCTACTTAAAATTCAACAAGACCAAAAATCTTTAGTTTTATGTCCTCGTAGTAATGGATATTTTGGGGTTGGATTCCCTCCTATTACAGAAATATTGCAACTTGGTATTCCTATATCATTAGGAACAGATAATGTGATGGTGAATAATTTAGATTTATTTGAAGAAATGCGCTATTTGTACCGAATCTTGAGGGTGTTGGGGAATTATGATAAATCAATAAAGTTGACCTCAAGAGAGCTCTTAAAAATGATCACGATTAATGCTGCAAGAAATTTTCGAATAGAAAATAATTTTGGATCTATTTCAGAAGGAAAAGGAGCCGATTTCTTTTTAATAGACTTAGACGGACCAAATTATTATACTAATAACTTAAATAGAGACAATGTATTTGATATTATCGTTCAAAGAACAAAATCGGAAAATATTGCAAGAACTTATATAAAAGGGGAGGTTGTATTTGAAAGAAAATGAAAAACCTTATATTATTTTGAGTGCAGCTATGACAATTGATGGAAAAATTGCTTCAAAATCAGGAGATCCCGAACTATCAGATGAGGAAGATTGGAAGGAAGTCCATAAACTACGATCTCAAGTAAATGCAATTATGGTTGGAAAAGGTACAATCTTAAAAGATGACCCTAAGCTGCATATCAAATATCATAAACATCAAGGTTACTACAGGATTGTTATTGATAGTAATCTTACCATTCCCATTGAATCCAAAGTTATTTCTTTTCAACCAGAAATCTATCATACTATCATATGTACTACAGAGAATGTTTCAACTACTAAACTGAAGAAATACGCCGAAAATAATGTAAAGATCATCCAATCAGGGAAAGGAGAACAGGTAGATTTAAGAATTCTCATGCCACTTCTAAAAAATATTGGAATAAATACTATTTTACTAGAGGGAGGAGGAAATCTAAATTGGAGTTTTATAAAAAATGATTTAATTGATGAAATAAGATTATCCATAGCACCGTGTATTGTTGGAGGGAAAGATGCAACAAGTTTAGTAGAAGGTGTAGGATTTAATAGGATGAGTGAAGCAAAGAAATTTGATTTAATTGAATTAAGACGCAGAAAAAATTATGCTATTTTAACTTATAAAAGGAAACGGTAATGAGTCAAGGAGTTATAGATCATTTGAAAGATATTTCTCTTAGGAAATTAAAAGAGAAGGTGGCGGAAATAAAATCTCTCTCACCCCAAAATAATCGATTTATAATAACTTATTCAAAAAATTTCACCCTTTCGCTGTCTAATTATTGTCAAAATTTTTGTGGTTATTGTTTTTACAATTATCGAATTCCTAAAGATGCGGGGGCAGAAAATGTTGTATTACTTAGTAACGAACAGATTCAAGAAGTAATAAAAAAGGGAATTTCTTATAATTGTAAAGAAGCATTGATTATGTCTGGAGAAAGACCTGATAAGTTTAAAGAAGTGAAAGAGGAATTAGAAAAGAGGAATTGCAATGATTATATTGAATTTATTACTGATATTTCTAATAATTTATTAAAACATAACATATTACCTCATACAAATATAGGAATCCTCACTTTTGACGAATTAAAACGATTAAAGAATTATAACGCCAGTATGGGATTAATGCTCGAGAGTACTAGTCCAAAATTATTTAAGAAAGGTGGTGTCCATGAGCGATCACCAGGAAAGATCCCTGCAATCCGTATAGAACACATAAAGAATGCAGGAAAATTAAAAATACCTTTTACTACAGGTTTACTTATAGGAATTGGGGAATCTTTAGATGATAGAATAAAAGATTTATATTTAATTAAGCAAATCCATGACAAATATGGTCATATTCAAGAAGTAATTATCCAAAATTTCGTAGATAAACTAGGTATTTCATATAAGCCACAAGCAATGATTAAAACTGAAGAAGTTTTAAGAGTTGTTGGAATTGCGAAAATTATTTTTGAAAATAATATCGCTATACAAGTTCCGCCAAATTTAATATCGGGATATGAAAAAGAATTTATTGAAATGGGAATTGACGATTTTGGGGGAATTTCACCAGTTACATTAGACTATATAAATCCAGAGAATTTATGGCCTCATATTGATGAATTAAAAGACATTTGTGACTCTAACGGTTATTCCCTAAAAGAAAGACTCCCAATTTATGATGAATTTATAGAAAAAAATGGTTACTGCCCAGAAAATATTAAAAAAACAATTGATAATATACATTATTAATGATGGCTTCTCAGATTTTTAATCAAATAGATAGAGAAATAAAAGTAATTCTAAAAAAAGCATTAAATAATAATGAACTCTCTACTGAAGAAGCTTTAAAATTATTAAAAGTTCATGGTAGAGAATTTTTTGCTCTGCAGTATACAGCTAATGAAATTTGTGTGAAAAAAAAAGATGAAATTGTAACATTTGTTATTAATCGAAATATCAATTTTACAAACGTGTGTTTTCAAGGATGTAAATTCTGTTCGTTTAGTTTACCATCAAATCATAAAGATGCTTTTTTACTGAACTTAGATCAAATTAGAGATCGAGTAATTGAAGCAAAAAAATCAAATTGCACAGAAGTATGCATTCAAGGGGGAATAAATCCCAATTTAAACTTTGATTTTTATTTAAATATTCTCAAAGTGGTTAAAAAGATTGATAAAAATATGCACACTCATGCATTTTCTCCACAAGAAATCTTCTTCATGTCAAAGCTTTATGGTACTTCAGTTGAAGATACATTAAAAGAATTGAAAAAAGCAGGATTAGATTCAATACCCGGAACTGCAGCAGAAATTTTAGTTGATGATGTTCGAAAGATTATATGTCCTAATAAGGTTTCTACTCAACAATGGGTTGATATAATCACTACAGCACACAATTTAAGTATTCCAACCACATCAACTATCATGTATGGGCATATAGAATCTAATAAAGATAGAATTGAACACTTGAATGTGTTAAGAAAAATTCAGAAGGAGACTAAAGGTTTTACAGAATTTGTACCTCTACCCTTCGTAAAAGAAAATCCTATTTTATCAAAGCTGGAAGCTCATCCTTTAAATCCAAGTTATGGCATGGCCGATCTAAAATTATTTTGTGTATCCCGATTATTTTTTAATGATCAAATAGATAATTTACAGTGCTCTTGGCCAAAATTAGGGCCAAAATTTGCGCAAGTCTCACTGAATTATGGAGTAAATGATTTTGGGGGAACTTTGATCGAAGAAAATATATCTAAAAGCGCAGGAGCAGAATATGGTGAATATCTTCCTCCAGAAGAGATTATTAAAATAATAGAAGCTGCAGGAAAACACCCTGCGCAACGAGATACTTTATATAATATCATGAAATATTATTGAACATCAGCGAGTTTGTAAATATTCTAAAAAATAGCGTTGGGCAATGAGATCTGTATTAACCATGCCTAATACTTTTCCTTTTTCTACTACGGGCATAGCAGAAATCTGATATTGCTCTAGTTCTCGAACAATATCTACAATAGAAAAATCGGGCGAAGCAGTAATTACATTCTTTGTCATGACTTTTTCAAGAATAGCATCACAACTATTCGAGGCAACTGCGGCAGTTATATCCCAATCAGTTACGACTCCAACCAATCTTTCCTCAGATAGTACTGCTATTATCCCACTGTTTTCTTTTATCATTAAATCTGCAGCTTCTTGGATTCTGCTCTTTACATCAATAGTTGGAATTGATATCATTATGTCCTTTGCTGTACGTTCGCTTTCCTTTGCCGTTAAACGTTGGAGACTAATAATTTCCGCTGCAGTGCTAGGGAGCATATCAGGATTTGCTGCTAATAAATTTATTAATTCAATCATATTATGGTGAATCACATCTTCTCTATATTCTTCTCCAGCCAGTAGCCTTTGTTTTGAGAGTTCTATAAACTCTTCAGAATGATCGATTAACCATTTATCTACTTTTTTACGGTCTCCTAGAATTTCTTTAGGTATTTGTAAATTTTCTGGAGACTTAATTATATGTTCTTGAGCTGCAAAAATAACACCTCCAGAATTAACCAGATAATCATTAGCAATCATAACTCCCCTTTCTCTGTAAACAATTTGTTCCATTCTAGTTCGAGCTGCTTTTCTATTGGGATCTGGACTATAAGTATTTGCTCCCTCTACTATTAAGGACCACTTCCCCATTCGATCAACTGTAGTGGATGGGGATTCAGAAAGTCGAACTCCTAAGTAATTAAAAACTGGGGCTGCAGGAATCAAACAAAATGCATTTTCAAGAAGTAAATTATTTCGATTGGTTGAAAATTTAGTAGGATGTTTGTATCCTTCTGAAATAATATTTTTTTGAAAGTAATTGTTGGTTACGAGACTTTTTTCTTCCCATAACTTAAATAGATCATCTATAGGTAAACCAGATTCATTATATAAATACCCTTCAAGATCACTAATCCCGATTACATTAGCTTCCGGAATTCTTTCTTTCAGAATACGTGCTGCATGAGCTCCGACAGCTCCAAATCCTTGAATCAAAATTTTTAACTCATTTTTTTCAGGAATTTCTAAATTTGCAAATTGAGAGAGTACTCTCAACCTAGGTAGAATGTCTAGTAAAGTTTGTAGAGCAATTACAACCCCACCTGCAGCAGCTCCAAGTTCATCAATACGATTTCCACCCATATCAGCTGGTTTAGAAACTGCACTATCCAATCCATTTTCGATAGCAATTGTTTTCATATCCGCATCATTTGTACCAACATCTGGTCCTGGTACATAAATATCTTTATATTTTTTAATTAAACGCGCAAAACCGCGGATTATTTCATTATGATCTTCTGTTGAGAGATCTAGAGCAGCAACTATCCCTGCCTTCCCACCACCGTATGGAAGATTAGCTGCTGCGTTTTTAAGAGTCATACCACGAGCTAAATTATGGATATCTGAAGGTAATATATCGGGAAGCATTCTGATCCCTCCCATACTCGGTTTTCCCATACTTAAATTATCAACAACTAAATATCCGCCTATCTCCAATGGTGAATCCTCATCCCATATGCAAGCAACCAGATGTGGGCCTAATTTGTCAGCAACTATCCGAAGTCGAGACAATAAATGCTCATCTGTCTTACTAAACTCTAAATAACATTTTCCATTGTCCGTTTTAAGCCGATTTTTGAGAGTTGCTTCTGGCAACCGTTCTTTAATAAAGCTTTCCATTTTCTTTGGAATCATTATTTCCAATCTCGTAAGGTAATATATCTTAGCAATATCTTTAAGATTCTATAATTAAATAGATTTTCACTTTTGTTAATTTTATGGTTAATAAAATCTAATTTTTTTTATAGTTAAAACTATTTTAATAAGTAATCTTTTTAATCGAAAATTAGTAATGATGTTATTATGACAATATCAATCATCGCAACTGTTAAAATTCAAGAAGGTAAGATGGAGGAAGCAAAAGCGGCATTAAGGAAAATCATCCCAATAATTAAAGAATCTGAACCTGGTACTCTAGAGTATATTCCCCATGTTGTAAAGGAAAATCCGAATATTATTGTTTTTTATGAAAAATACGCTGATGAGGAAGCCCTCAAGGTACATGGTGCTAATTTGGGAAAGAATATGCGAGAATTTGGACCCTATTGTGTTCCAGAAAGACCAGTTATGCAAACTCTTCAAGAAATATAATTATTTTTTTTTATTATTTTTATTCATCTTGAATATAAGGTTTTCCAATAAGTAAACATATTTCAGCTTTTTTTAGTTCTCTTCCTAAATAATTTATATGAGATATATTGTTTGTTAAATTTTGTTTAATTATTTGTTTACTAAGAGCTTCAGCGTTATTACCGATAAATGTATGGAGCAAATCATCTTCAATTGAGAAGAAAAGAACATAAATTTTTCCTGTATATGGATTTGCATAGATTCTAAAATAACCTTTATCATCGGGAATATAATCTGGTATTAATTTATCTACAAAAATCGCATCGTTATCATTAATTTGAGGTATCTTTTGATTAGCTTTACCTTTAGCTTTAAATATAGATAATCCTTGATTTATTGGAGGTGTTTTTTTATATCTTGATATGTAATTTAGTTTTAGACTGTCCTTTAATTCTCTTACCCCACCAAATAACTTAACACTATGTTCAACCGTAAATAATATACCCATATCTAATTCAACTGCAATACTCGCCAGGAGCCCATTTATTCCAACAGAATCTAGATCCATTAATTCAACAACATTGGAAACACCAAAAAAGAGAGGTAATTGATCTGCTGGAGGAATTTTTTTATATAAAAAATAGGTTTCCAAAGAATTGGTAATACCGGGAGCAATTGGGGTTTCCAAGAGAGGATCAGCAATTAGTTTTTGAAATCCATAATTATACAATTTTTTTGCTAAACTTTGTAAATTTTCAATTCGTTTTTTCGGTTCTTTAGGATAGATTCCTTCTTTGATATTTGTTGGGAGAATAATAATCGGAATATCTTTGGGAATATCAATAAAATCTTTGTAATTTCCATTATCAAAACTAAGAATCATATCGATGTTCATATCTACAGCTTCTAAAATTTCAGAAGAATCCATAGAATCTATACTAAACAATATGTTAAAATTCTCTCTTAATAATTGGATAATTTGTTTAACTCTCAACGGATTTGGTCTATTTGACACACAGCCAATATCAATAATATCTGCTCCCGATTCAATATAATGCTTAGCCTTCTTTAATATACCTAGATCATTTTTTTCCGTGCAATTTACTATTTCAGCGATAATAGGTGGTGGCAAATTACTTCCAATAATTAATTCGGATTTTCTCTCATTAATATAGAATGTATTTAGACCTAAATTTTCTTTAGCTCTCTCATATTGTTCTTGAATAATTTGATTATAGAGATCTAACCCTGACTTCTCCATTAACTTGTTTGCGGGAATTGTATTGGACAGTTCGACATCCTCCAGGTTTGCAAATAATGTCGGGAGTTCTGACGCAAATTCAGGACCTTTTCTTATTTTAACAGAGAGCTTTTCTTCTAAAGGTTTTGAGTTCCATTGTACAAAACCTGGGAGTAAGACAATATCATAGTTAGAAATTATTTTAGATTTAAGAATTGTTTCAGTTAAAGATTCACTCAAAAATGCTGAAATGGAAATAGGAGCTTCTTCTATCTCAACAGTGTGAGTTTTAACAGTATTTATTATTTTTTTTATAATTGGATAACTTTGTTTTCCAGTGATGATAAGTATCTTAATCTAAATCACTCAGCAATTTATTTTTATCAAATGGAATAAAAATATTATCTAGAATTGAACCCGAAGCTTCTTTTATTTTTAAATTATCTATTATAGGCTTAAATCTTCCCCCTAAAAGCCCATTTGCTATAAAAGTGGCACCTTGAGCGGCACGCTTAGCTATTTGGCTATATGTATTCATTATTCTCACAGGTGCTACATCACGCAATCCTCTATCCATTCTATCTTCAAGATATCTGAGATCTGCACCTCTTCCGGCTAACAGTATCTCTCTAATTTTTTCCTTTTTTGAGAAGGAAGAGGAAATTCCAAAAACTGCTTTTTTTACACTTGAAATATAAGCTTTCAATGCAGTTTTCACTTGAGCATCATTTTCTGCTAATAATGTTATTTCTTTTAAACTCAGATCAGAAAATCCTGCAATTGAAGCGACTCCTCCTTTATAGATGTTTTCCTTATGTATATCCTTAATCAAATATGCTAATTCACCATCAAGACTCCCACAAGCCCGAAAACCCATAATATTAGAACCACCTATTCCATCAACTACTTGCCCGTTTTCAATTGCTAAAACAGCTGTAAAACCATATCCAATTTCTACCAGGATGAAATTTGATTCCTCTGGTGAAATTTGATATTTTTCAGTTTGATCTCTGATTCCCACAACAGCAGTACATAATTTATCAGCCGTTCCCATATCAACCTTATTAATTTTCCGATAATCTGGAACAGTAGGAAGATGTTTAACACCAGGTACGATAACAGCTTTAATTGGTTCGGCTTTAATTAGCCTTAAAATTTCTCCTAATCCCAAAAGTTTTTTTTGATCTTCTCGTTTAAACTTTAATAAAGTAAAGAAAATATCTTTCTCTGTTAATTCGTTTACATCTTTCAATGGGAGACCGAAACCACTTGGGGCAACCATTATATCGATTTTTTTAATTGATTTAATTAAATCTATGGCTTTTTGGGGTTCTTGAATTATTTCCTTAGAAGGTATTGATGTATCTAAAATAATCTCATTTCCTTTTAACGCGTAAAAATCCCATGACTTCGAACCGGGATCAACACCTAAAGCAGATAATTCTTGTTGAGTCAAATCAATTCAAGTTATTTACAAAATCTAAGAGTAGTATATGAATTTAGAAAATTTAATCAATATAAAGGTTATTCATTCTACTTTTAGATTTTAAGTTAAAATTATATATAATTCTATGAATTTCTAATTATAATTTAATTAAAAAAAATTAGCATAAAAAAATAAAATCAATTTAAATTTAGGTTGAATAATATGGCAGTAACTGTATGGGTTTGTAAAATTTGTGGAGAGGCTTATATATCAACAACAGATAAACCCGCGAGGTGCCCATTCTGCGGTGCATATGACAAATATCTTATGGATTCAAGAGAGTATGATGATACTGGTGATTGGGATGTTGAATTAAATGAGACTGATAAAGCTAATGCTGAAAAAGCTTTAGGAGTAGAAGTTTCTAATGCCTTATTTTATAAATGTGCTGAAAAGAAAGTAGGAGAAATTGATGGAAAAAAGTTGTTTAAGATCCTCGCTAAGGTTGAGTCAGAACATGCTAGTGTTTGGAAGAAAATTTTAAAGTTAGATAAGATTAAATGGGAACCCGCTGAGATATGTGATGAAGATTATAAAGCAGATTTAGAAGATTCTCATGCGCGTGAGGAGAGAGCAATCAAGTTTTATGGGGAAGCTGCTGCCGCAGCAAAAAATCCTCGGGTAAAAGAAATTTTTCAAGCCTTTGTCGAAGTTGAGACAGATCATCTACATCTTTCAGAAGAACGACTTTAAGAATCATCACACCTAAACTTCTCAAAATTTTTTTTAGATTTCTGTTTTTTTTATCATCAAGTTAGTTGCTTTAAAAATGGTCAAATATATGTTTTAGCACATATATTCTATTTTATACCATATTTTAAATTATATTTTAGGAACATGGTCGAGACAGAACAAGGATTTATCTTTAATATTCAAAGGATGTCTACTGAGGATGGTCCAGGGATTCGGACCACTGTGTTCTTCAAACAATGTCCATTAAAATGTGTATGGTGTCATAATCCAGAATCAATTTTAAAAGATAGACAACTGGAATGGTTCAAACATAAATGCATTGGATGTAACACTTGTATTGATATATGTAAATATAAGGCACTCTCGTTCAACGAAAGTGGATTGAAAATTGATAGAGATATATGTATAGGTTGTGGTGAGTGCTCTGATGAGTGTCCTAGTACTGCTCTACATATGTGGGGGGAATATTGGAATTTAGATGATTTGTTTTACGAAATTCAAAAAGATAAAATTTATTATACGCAATCTAAGGGAGGAATTACTGTTTCTGGGGGCGAACCTACGATTCAATCAGATTTTATCTTACAGTTACTTAAAAAGTGTAAAGAAAACAATATTCACACTGCTCTCGATACTTGTGGATATGCCCCAGAACATATTTACAGAAAACTATTACCCTATGTTGATCTTGTGTTATTTGACATCAAGGAATTTGATCTGGAAAAGCATCAAATATTTACGGGTATACCAAATAATTTAATCTTAAAGAATGCTGTTTGGGTTGCTGGGTATATAAATGAAAATAATAAACAGATTTGGGTAAGAACACCGATAATTCCTAATTATACCGCAACTGAAGAAAATATTAGAGGAATTGGACAATTTATTGTAAATGAATTGAATAATATCCCAGAAAGATGGGATTTACTAAGTTTTAATAGTCTATGTACTGAGAAATATTCCAGATTAGATCTAGATTGGATTCTTAAAGATGAGATACTAATGACAAAAGAACAAATGGAATATTTTCTTAGTATTGCATTAAGTACGGGTGCAAAAAATGTTCAATGGTCAGGTCTAACAAGAAGAAATGAAGATAATGATGACATTATTATAAAGCACATTTAAATAAAAAATAAATTAGAAAGGTACAAATTTCTTCGATCGATTATCAAAGATAAAATAATGTATTAGATCAGGATCTCTTTTTTTTTCACAGAAATTTTTATTAATCATTATTTCAAATTTTATAATTGAATTTGCTTTACTTTAATTAGATTAATTATTAAATTATATTTTTAAGTGGACATATCATTTTGTGATCTTTTAAATGAATAAAGCTAATATAAATCAAGATAACCAAAAAGAAAGACCAAGATTTTCTATTGCCAAACCTCATGATCTTTCTCCTCGTTCGAAATGGCTTAGAGATTATTATTTTAAGGGAATAAAACGAGAGTGGAATAACCAATTTATGCCATTTACAACAGGAACAGATTGGGATATTGTTTTTCATGAGGGAGATTTTTATGTATCACCTGAAGTATATTATTATATCCAGATATTGGGAAAAAATGACAAAGGTGTATTTGCTTCATCTTTTAGATCAATGGCTATAACAGTAGAATTATCAGATAACTTTTGGGAATTATCCCTTCCCGAACGAAGGGCTGTATTTTTCGAAAAAGTCATGCTTGATTATATTCCTCAAGAAATTATTTCTGAAAATGATTTAGTCGCAGGTGGAAGATTTAATACACAATTAAGCAGGTGCTTTAATAAGGAAGAAGCAAAAGAATATTGGAAAAAAAATATAAGAAACAGAGAAGCGGTTTTTAATTTTCATAAATCTGGTTTCGGAAATCTGGGAGCAACTTCAGGTCATATTATTCCGGATTATGAGACTATTGTTAAAGAAGGATTTAAATATAGATATCAAAAAGCTAAAAAAATATATGATAAGCTAAGTGAAGAGGAAAAAAACGGTTTAAAAGGAGAAGAACTTAGGGCAATGATGATATCGGCAGAAATTCCAAGAAAATTAGCAAAAAAGTACGCTGAAGAATGTCGAAAATTGAAAGTAGAAGCAACTAAACCTGAAAGAATTAAAGAACTCGAACAGATGGCAAAAAATTTAGAGAGAGTACCTTGGGAGCCTGCTGAAACTTTTTGGCAAGGACTTCAAGCAATTTGGCTTATTCATATGTTAGTAATGGCTGAAGAATCTTATCCCGGAGCAGGTCTTTCTTTTGGAAGAATTGATCAGTACTTATGGGATTTATATAAGAAGGATGTTATTGAGCAAAGGATAATTACAAAGGAGTTTGCAAAAGACATTTTAGGAAG
>Ga0209427_10001009_pt1 | contig 31670 bp, 30 predicted proteins | sample DeeMarSWOR136_30_FD_187465 | JGI IMG/M metagenome (GOLD analysis project Ga0209427, IMG submission 187465) | Marine sediment microbial communities from White Oak River estuary, North Carolina - WOR-1-36_30 (SPAdes) (version 2) | ecosystem: Environmental > Aquatic > Marine > Intertidal zone >...
TTCAGTCTTTTGTTTGTTATGCGGATTGTTATTCCAGATTCATTTTTTTCAGCAGTGCTTTGAACCTGGTTATTTTTTTCTGTATACTTCCCTCAAGCAGCGACTTTGGGATAGGCAAACATCTTCTGGATTGCCGCTGCCAGCTCCTGGCTCGTAGGCCCTTGGGGAACGGGAAGGGAGTGTCCCCGAACCTCGGACGGGTCAAGCACATCCATAATTTTCCCGGGCTCTTGTGTCTGAGCTGAGAGAGCCAAAAGCGGCAGCGCGAAAAGCACGATTAATAAAATCGGGGTCTTCATTTTTAGCTTTTAATAACGCGTTTCTCTTTAAATGTGCGTGTAATTCTTACGACGATACCGGCTTCTGTTGGGTCGGGACAGCGGATAAACTCTGTGGTCACCCCCTCAGGATCGATAACTTTTTCATAAGGCGTGCCCTGATACATCCAGGGATAGATTGCACCGCCAGCCAGTGAGGTTACCACGGGATCCAGCGCGCTTCCCAGCCAATGACACAACTTGCCCATTTCCTGGGGCCACTTAAATTTTTCTCCCACTTTATGGCATCGGGTTTTCGGGCCTACCTCAACGACTTCGACTTCAATATCGTACCTGCGGAGGACCAGCTCCCCCTTTTCCTCATTGGAGGCCTGGGCCATTGGAATGACCGTAAATCCAGCCGCTCCGCAACCTGCTTTTTTAAGAAATTCCCTTCGTTTCATAATTCCTCCTGATTATAATTAAATTTTTTAAACAAAGAGGCCTATTATATTCAAAGTATCTTCCTTTATTTCCGGTAAGCGCTTCTGTCTCCATTGAGAAGTTTTTGCGCTGACAAGTTCTTTGAGTAAATCCCTTATGGAACGGCCAAGACTCGTCTTCCCTCGATTATAGTTTCTAAAGATAACAACTCCGATTTTCGATTCTGGATGGAAAACCATCCCTGCAGTATAGCCGGCAACTGAACCGCCTGTCCAACCGAACCGTGTGTGCTTACGAAACCTTTGAGACATGTTGCTATCTCCTTTTTTTTATCTGATTAAAAGCCTTTCATGAAGTAATGATTATTTACCGATTAGTTTCGGGATGTAAATTTTGTATATAAATGAAGAACAGAAATATCATAGACAAAATAGCGAGTCAATTCAGAAAATTGAACGGAATAATCCTTCTGTGTGAGCAGCGGATTCGAAATATGATGCGCTGCATGACGTGAAATAATTAATTTCACGGCATTTTGGTCTCAAATTTGCCAACGTTTTCTTCGGAAAAATGATTCGTCAGCGTTTCGTAAAGCTTACCCTTGAAAGCACTCTCAATTTCATCCAAACTTCGCAAGCCAAAGATGAAAGCAATGGCTATTGGATCTGCTCTATAGGATGTGTGTCCTTCATAAAAACCATATCGCATAATATAGTACGGAACCATTTCTCCCGTATGAATAAAGGAGAGCTTCTTTATTAATTGAGCCATATCTTCATCAGTAAGATTCGAATACTTTCTTGATAGAAATGCTTTCTCCTTTTTTTCCAGGTCTCTCCACATTTCAATTTGCCAGTATCCCAAAATCTCGTCATTAAATATGGAATCCTGCCACCCTTTAGCGCCCCAAAATTTCAGATAGATTTTCCTCTTGTTGTACAGGACTCCTCCGATGTTCCCTCGTCCAGAATCCTTTTTCACTGTGAGTATGACATTGAATACATGAAACAAGGGCTTGGCCATGTGCGGGTGAATCGATCCTAATTGAGTAACCAGTCTATTATCGCCTCTTAGAACAGAAATAATATCCTCGTCATGACCCATAAAACCTGCACCAGAGTATCTTTCAGGGCGGCCGATCTTTGTAATTTCAGCTATAGAGCGACCGGTAATTGTGTTTATCCGATCCAATTCTATTTCAGAGTGAAGTCCGGTTCTGGCAAGTGCTGGAAAATCTGAAGCGTCAACCTCAAGCTGCCTGCCCTTGCCATACCATTGCTTATTTTTATAATTCAGTGGCTTGCCGTTTTCAACAGTAACTGGAATGAGAACGTATTTTTCATCTTTAGTAAAGGCCACCACAATTTCCGTTCCGTCTTCCAACGTGTACGGGGAAGGAAGTTCCGGGAAATGATCATATGTATTGGGGTAGAGCTTCAATTCTTCCTTTGTTTTGGGATGTCTGATGGTTTGCGCTTCTTGTGAAGATGTGAGAGACGGGGTGGAGATCGAAGCGAGTAGAGCTATCAGCAACACTAAACATTTAACCCTGCAGTCTTTCATTTTAAAACTCCTTTTCAATCATTATAGATATTCTAGGGTTGGGCCTGTTGGCACACAACCTAAACAATTCTGAAGAAACCGTAAGAATCCTGGCAACGGACAAATCAGGATATTTTGTTCAAATTGTAACCAACCGGCGGCTTGCAGGTTTACTTCTTTTCAAAGGAAACATGCTGAAAGCCATATGTCGAAAGTTTGAATCCCTTAACTTCATCAGCTTTATTTCTGTGAAATTCCAGTTTTTCTCTCCTTGTTCTAAAAAGATCGGGTCCGATCTGAGTCATCCAACCTTCTTTCAATGATATTTTCACTTTCATTTTCCCCTCTTTTTCTGTAATGTATGCAGCCGCTTGAATTTCATCGCTCCAGTATTCTCCGAGAAACGGTGAAGAATCTTCCTGTTTGACTGCTTCTTTAATTTTCCGGAAACGGTCGATCCTTCCCAGAGGAGTCAAGATTTCGATAACGATGTCGCCTCCTTTGGCACCAGACACAACTCTCAATACCAGTCTGCGGTCATAATTGATGAATTCATTTTGATTAAAGGGAGAAGATTCGTAGGTCCAGTTTGCACCTTTTGGCTGCGGTCTCCCATCTTTAACTTCCAAGGGAAATATTCCCCCATAATCCTCGCCTAGATAATCGCCTGGAAGCCGTTTAAGTAACTCATTGTCGATCCCTTTAGCTGATTTCCTCAACTTTTGCAAAGATTCTGCGATTTGATCGGCAAGATATATCTCAGCGATATCCATGCACTCCTTACTCCGGCTGCCTTGAACGCTATTGCCTAGACAGATGACCGAAAATTTTTGCTGAGGAAATATAATCAGATAGGCGGTATAGCCAACATACCATCCACTGTGTTGATATGTTTTAAGGCCTTTGTAATGGCCTATAACCATCCCGTAAGCATAGCTGTTGAGAGAGCCGTCGTTGAATTTATCAGGTGTCGTCATCATTTCAACGAGGTTTTGATCCAGTTTGCCGTTATAAAAAGCCTTGGCCCAACGGGCCAGATCTTCTACAGAGGAATAAAGGGCATCATGACCGATGAGCTGGTTGTTGGTCATCCAGTTTCTGTATCCGTCTGAGCCGGGCGCATATCCGGCAGCCCTGTTGGGAATAAACGTGTCATAGCTAGTCTGGATATACGTGTTCTTCATACCTAATAGGTCAAAAATACGTTCTTTGACGAATGTGTGAAAAGGCTTGTTGGTGACACGTTGCACTATTAAAGCCAACAGAGTATAGGCCGAATTAGAATACTCCAGCATTTTTCCCGGTGTAAAGCTTAGTCCTCTCTGACGGGCGAGCATCTTGAGCAGCATGTCGTGTGTATACCACTGAGAATATTCAATTCCCATAAAAGGATACAGTGCCTCCGAATCCCGGATGCCGCTTGTGTGATGGATCATATGTTCGACGGTGACCGCGCCGTATACATCCTCAGGTAGTTCAGGGAAGAACTTGGTGATTGGGTCGCTGAGATTGATCTTCTTTTCCATCGCCAGCATGGCCACGCAAGCGGCCGTAAATTGTTTAGAGACAGAGCCTACTCTGAATACAGTCTTAGCGGTGTTGGGTACGCCCAGCTCAAGGCTTGCCATGCCGTAGGCCTTTTTGAAGACTATATCATCACCCTGGATAACGGCGACCGCCACGCCTGGAGTAAGCGTGGAGTTGAATCCTTCGAATATTTTATCTATTTTTTCCGTTATATCTTCTGCATGAATAAGGTTGCATAGAAAAAAAGCAAGAAAGAAAACAGAAAAGAATTGAATCTTAATAGATTTTCTCATCTTACCTCCATATCTTTTTCTGAAAATTATATCATAGGAAAAATTTTAGGTCAGTTGAGATTTATAGTAGTGAAATATTCAATAATCATGGCGCTAAATGCATATATTTAACGACATTCGCTATTTGTCTCAAGAAGAATGAGAATGTCACATAATAATAATTTAGGCAACATTTTACCCGTTAGAAGAGAAGAATGATGATGTGCCTTAAAAGCCTATCCCTAAAACAGATCATCCGGGAACCTTTCCCCAAAACATCGAATAAGTAAAAAAGGCATAATAATCCGGAAGATTCAGGATGAAGTCCGGTGACTCTGGTTGACAGAGGCGCTGAAATTCTGCCCAATCCTCCTCTGACACCTCTGGTTGCGGCTCACCCCAGAGCATCTTAAAGAATGTAATCAGAGCGGTGCGGATGTCATCACTCAGCGGAGCATAAACGTTACCTGCAAAAGTCTGGGCCTTGGAATCCTCGAAGCCCGCTTGACGGAACCAACCCAGAGCGCGTACAAAGTTCGACTCCGGCCTCTTTCCCTTGACGCAGGGGATTAGCGCCGAACAAGTCGCATTCAGCCGGGCCTCCAACAGAGGATATCCTGGAAGCATTTGTTGAGAGGACCAGGCAAGGATGGCCACGCTGCCGCCAGGCTTTGCGACCCGGGCAAGTTCCTTCAGCAGCGGCAGAAGCTCCCCCGTAGGGTATCCGACGCAGTCAGAACTCCAGACCCAATCAAAAGTATCATCGTCAAAGGGAAGTTTGCTCACGTCTCCTTCCTGGAAGGAAATCTGTTCCGATAAGCCTGACTTATTTACAATTTCTTTCGCATGGAGGAGGAACTCAGCAGATATATCAAGACCAGTTACATGCCCAGCAGGTCCGACTGCCTCTGCCAGTAATAAGGCCGGATGGCCAATTCCACATCCTGCATCCAGACCTCGGCTCCCCCGAGGGAGATGCAGTGCCCGTATTGCCTCACGAAGCGTAGGCTCTCTCAAAGGATTGGACTCTTCTAACTGCCGTATGTAAGTATCCGTATCAGTCACTATCCATCCTCTTTCAATTAAATTCCATTCTTATAAAGAACAGTAAATAACCAGACTCTCTAATCGGTCTTACTAAAAAAACCCGTATACATAACTCCCATCATTAAGCTCTTTGTTGTCTTTGAATCAGTCTCTTTCAAACCACCTTTTGACATCAACTCCCGAACTTCTTCAGGGCGCATGCCATGGCCTTCTTTTGTTGGTTCACGGATAAATAACTTAGCACCTGCCTTCATTTTCTCGGCAAGTGCTCTTACAACTTCATGTCTCTCTGATTTGTCGATATCATGAAGCATGAAGTGGATAGCCACGGCATCAAAATAATCATTTTTCTCATCCCACTTTCTAATATCCTCAGCGTAAAATTCAACGTTGGAAAATCTGCTTAAATTTTTCCTGGCTCGCTCAATCCATGCTTTGGATAAATCGAGGCAAGTCAACTCACCGCCTCCCTTCTCAAGAATTTGAGCTATGAACTTTGAAGTGGAGCCTGGACCGCAGCCAAAATCGAGGACCATTTCATCACCCTTCAAACCGAAAGACCCAACAAATCTGCGATAGTAACCTTTCATGAGTTTGAGCCAGAAGAACTCATGCATTCTAACTGACGTTTTGCTTGGTTCAGTAATACTCATTTAATCCTCCGTTTAATTCGTAAATTAAAGAAATCTATTAATCTTGTTTTTTACGTTTTATTTGACATATTTAACTTACGTGACAAGTTGAGCAATAAGATTATTACCGCTGTAAGCATTGCACCGTGACCACCATGAGCAAGAGTAAGTCCTATACTTTTTCCGATAAAAAAGAGCGCAGTTATATAAGAAAAAATACCAAGGCCCGATAAAACATAGCATAAATATATCATGATTATTTCTCCAAATTGTCAATCCTAAAAAATATAAGATTTTGTTTTTGTCTGTAAAGGATTTTTTCTTCATATCTTGGCTGAATCTCAGCTATTCTGAGACTCCGTTTGCGTCAAATGCTTTCTGGCCATTCTACAGGCGAGGTTTCTCTACGTCAAATTCTTCAGTGTTGCCGATGTAATGAACGAGTTAATATATTTGACTTTTCATATTTACCTCATTAATCTTAATTAATCTTATCCTGGATTCTACTTTTAATGGAAAGGAGGAGTTATGAGGAAAAAAATTTTGATTCTTTCTGGAATTCTGTTATGTATCGCCTTTGTTATCTCCGACACAATTCATGCTGCAGGCCAGGCTAAACAGCCTCCAATATCGACGAATAAAGACAAGCTGCTTACGATCGCGGTTCAAGGTGAGATAGCCCCGGCCGAGCCGTCCAGGTCCTACGCTACAACCTGGGATGGAAAACCCAAGATGGCGATTGGAATTGGTGGTATCAACTATAACTTGAAAATCGGCGATAAAATCTTTGGCTGGGCTTCCGGCGACAGGGCAACCGTGGGTGTAGCAACAGTAGGAACTGGCCAAGAACGGGGCAGAGGTTCCTGGCTCACTTTTACCTCCATCGGCAACGAAGTGAAAGTCTTGCGCGGTGAGGCTAAGGGAGACAAGGGCGTTATCGTCGGGAAGTTTGGAAGCTACGTCCTGGTTCATTTTGAGGACAGCGTTTTGGAAAAGCTCGCGGTTGGCGACACCCTTCAGGTGAAGGCTAAAGGAGTCGGCCTAGAGATTGAAGGATTCAAGGACGTATTCGCTCATGGTGTAACGCCCGAGATCCTGGAAAAGCTTGTCATTCAAAATGCGGCTGGCAAGCTTGAGGTGCCGGTAGTCAAGGAGATACCAGCCGAGATTGTCGGTCAGGGTTCAGGTGCCGGAAGCCTATCTGGCAACTGGCATATTCAGACCTGTTATCCGCCTGATATCAAGAAATACGGCTTGGACGAGCTGCGCTTCGGGGATCTCGTCCTTCTGAAGGACATCCAGACTGATTACGGAAAGGGTTACTTCAGAGGAGGAGCAACCCTAGGTGTTGTCTGCGCCGGACCGAGCGACATTTCAGGTCTGGGTATAGGCGTTACGCCCATTCTATCCACAAGATCTGACAAGCTAACAGCCCGGATTGATCCAACAGCAAACATCGGTAAGTATCTCGGCCTAAAGATGAAGAAATCCGCTCCGCGCAAAAATCCAGCCGCTTTGAAAACCAATAAGGAAAAGCTCATCACGACTGCTGTTCAAGGTGTTGTGCAGCCCGCTGGAAGCTGGGGGTATTCGACGACATACGAAGGTAAGCCAAAGCTCAGCATCGGAATGGCCTCGATCAACTACACTGTTTCACTCGGAGATGCAACTTATGGCTGGGCGAGCGCTGACCATGTCGAGCCTGATGTCACTATCCAGGGTCGCGATAGACCACGCGCCAGCGAATGCGCCATAGCTATTCTCGCCTGTATCGGTAACGAGGCAAAAGTTACCTCTGGCGAGGCTAAGGGAGCCAAAGGAATGTACATCGGCAGACATGCTGGCTCGGATGACCTTGCCTGGTTCCCGAAGGATGTTCTTGAGAAACTCGCTCTGGATGACAAAATTCAAGTCAAAGCTAAGGGCGTGGGATTAAAGATTGAAGGCTTCGAAGATGTGAGGGTGAACAAGCTTTCCCCTGAACTGCTGGAGAAAATGGGCATTAAAATAGAGGGTAATAAGCTTGTGATACCTGTTGTGATGGAGATTCCAGGGCATATCATGGGCTCTGGATTGGGATGGCCGTTCATAGAAGCTCTTGATTATGATATTCAGACTACCTGCCCGGAAATTGTTGAGGAATATGACCTTAAGAGCATCAAGCTCGGAGACCTGGTGGCCATCAGAGACCATTACGATTACCATGGAAATGGAAGATACAAAGACGCCGTGACTATCGGTGTCTGCATCCATGGATGGAGTGACTATGCAGGACATGGCCCAGGTTTAAATCCAGTCCTGAGCGCTCTGCCAGGCAGGATAAAAACGAAAATCGATCCTCACGCCAACGTCGCCTACTATCTTGGAATAAGAGCCAAACCTCGTAGATAAAGGCACCTAGGCGGGCTTGATGAATCAAGCCCCTACACAAGAAAATCAAAATCTGTTTAGTTCATTTATATATTCAAAAAGGTGGGTTTGATGAATCAAACCCCTACAAATTAAATCAAGCCCCTACAAGATAAATCTTATACCTTTACAAGGAAAATCAGGTTCTTGCAGGTGGATTTGATAAATCAAACCCCTACATTTTATTGGATTTGCCTTGACAAGGCAGGCAGATTTAGATATAAGAGGTTGATACAAACACACCTAAGGAGGTGAATATTTTTGGCGTTCATAGTTGTTGAAGAAGGCGAATCAATAGAAAGTGCTCTTAGAAGATTTAAAAGAAAAGTTCAACAGCAAGCAATAATCAAAGAGATTAAAAAACACTCTATCTACTACAAGCCCGGCGAGAAAAGAAGAATGAAAGATGCCCAGGCGCGCAAAAGGATGCGCAGGCGCATGAAGAGAGATAAAGAATTAGAGTATTAATATTTTGTCTCGACGTTAAAAGGAAACTGTTTTTTATTTAAATTAAGCAATTATTATTGCCCAGAGCAGGAATGGTGTCAGCCCTCCCGGAAACACAACCAACAAAGAAGCCGCATTGGCTTAAGGTCAAATTTCCCTCCCATCAAAACTTTTTTTACGTCTCCAACACCCTGAAAAAAGGGAGGCTCAACACAATCTGCCAGAGTGCAAAATGTCCCAATGTCGCTGAGTGCTGGTCCCAAAAGACAGCCACCTTCCTGATTCTTGGAGAAATCTGCACGCGGAGATGTGCGTTCTGCGCCGTGGAAAAAGGATTCCCCTCACCTCCATCACCGGACGAGCCGGCGCATGTCGCAGAGGCTGTCTCTTTGCTTGGTCTCCGCTATTCAGTCATAACTTCGGTAACAAGGGATGATCTATCAGACGGCGGAGCTTCTTTCTTTGCCGCAACAATCACGGCGATAAAAAAGAGAACACCCGAGGTTAAAATAGAGGTCCTGATACCAGATTTCAAAGGCGATGAGAAGGCTCTGGGACAGGTCTCTCGAGCCCAGCCAGATATCTTAAATCACAATCTGGAAACAACAGAGCGCCTCTACCCTCAAATAAACCGCCCCAGGGAGAACTACTACCGGTCCTTAGATGTTCTGAAAAAAGCGAAGGAAATGGGTGCTGTGACCAAATCAGGACTCATGATTGGCTTAGGAGAGAAAAAAGAAGAAATCATCCGGTCTTTAGCTGACCTGAGGGAAGCCTCTTGCGATCTTTTGACCATAGGCCAGTACCTCCAGCCTTCAAAAACACACGCGCCTGTCCGGAAATACTACAACCCACTAGAATTCGAACATTTGAAAAGAATCGCTTCAGATTTCGGGTTCAGAGATGTTGAATCAGGCCCTCTGGTGAGAAGCTCCTATAAGGCCCATAAAATGTATAATTCTTTACAAGAAAAAGTAAAAGGAATCGAAGAATGCGTTATTTGATCTTTACGGACATCCACGGAAATTTAGAATCTTATCTCGCGCTCCATAAATTTATCCAGAAAAGGAAGATTGACCATTTCATTTTTCTTGGCGATCTGGTTGGCTACGGCGCCTCTCCTAACGAAATCATCCAAAAAGTTCGCTCTCTTAAACCCCTCTCTATAATCCGGGGAAACCATGACAAGGCTGTCTGCGGTCTTGACTCTGTCCAGACCTTTAATCCCATTGCCGCCTCTGCCATCCACTGGACGGCGGACCACATCAAGAAGAATAATTTGGATTTTCTCTGCCGCCTAAAAACCGGGCCACAGATTATCCAAAAAGATATCATGATCTGCCATGGAGCGCCTTTTGACGAAGATCATTATATTTTTGGAGAATTCGACGCCGCAGAAGCTTTCGAACATATAACCACTCAGCTCTGTTTCTTTGGTCATACCCACTTCCCGTTTGTCTACACTGAGAAAGATCATCTTGTGGATGGAACTTTTCTGACAGGCAACTCCAACGAGATAAAAATTGAAAAAGGAGTTAGATACCTCATTAATCCTGGAGCAGTTGGACAGCCCCGGGATAGAAACCCTCTTTCAGCATGCGCCATCTATGATTCCACAGCAAAAAAAGTCAAGTGCTACCGCCTGGAGTATGATATTGAAGAAGCCCAGAGAAAAATCCTAAAGGAGGGTTTGCCTTCTCCTCTTGCAGAGAGACTCTCCTTGGGTATTTAGAAACCGCATGTTCTACACCATCCTCGATTTTCCATGGGGTAAAATCTTTCTGGCGAAGAGTGAAAAGGGATTAAGCTTCGCTGCGTCCCTGAAGAACAAAAACCGTTTCGAAGAGATTACTGAATTTTTTAAAAGAAAGTCTATCCCCCTTGAGCTTCAGAGTAAGAAATTTCACCGTGAGGAAAAACTCTTTAGCCAATATTTCGAGGGGGAGAAAGAAGACTTCACCTCCCTTCCTCTTGACTTTATTTCTGGAACTCCATATCAGAGAAGAGTCTGGCTGGAGACAAGAAAAATTCCCTACGGGAAAACACGCACTTATAAATATCTTGCTGAAAAATTGAATCACCGGGGCTACAGGAGCGTCGGTCAAGCTCTATCCCGGAATCCCCTGCTTATTGTTATTCCCTGCCACAGAGTTCTCTCCTCTGACGGAAGCTTAGGAGGCTTCACGGGTGGGCTTGAACTCAAAAAATTCCTCCTCCGTCTTGAGAATCCGTAAAACAATGTCCATGCTCAAATCAGAAGGCCTGACAAAGAGCTTCAACTTCCGCCCTGTGGTCAAGGGTGTGAATATTGAAATAAGCTCCGGCGAGATAATAGGTCTTCTGGGAAGAAATGGAGCCGGGAAGACAACAACTTTTCAGATGATCGTGGGCCTCATTAAGCCTGACAGCGGAGACATCTTTCTCGACGAAAAAAATATTTCACAATATTCAAGCCACCTTAGAGCTACGGAGGGCATCACCTATCTTCCTCAGGAGCATTCTGTCTTCCTTAAGGCATCTGTGGCGAATAACCTCAAGCTAATTCTTGAACTCCAACCGATAGGAAAAGAAGAGCGAAAAAAAATTATCAGAGAGCTTCTGGAGGAGCTCGGGCTCCATGATCTTGCCAAACAGCCTGCCTACAGCCTATCTGGCGGCGAAAGAAGAAGATTGGAAATCTGCCGCTCGCTCCTCATCAAACCGAAATTCCTTCTTCTGGATGAGCCTTTCACGGGAATTGACCCTTTGACCATAACCGAGCTTCAAAAAATAATGATGAAGCTAAAAAGCAAAGGGATCGGAATCATCCTCTCTGACCACAATGTCCAGGATACCTTCAAAATAGCTGACCGCGCCTACATAATTGATGAGGGTGAAATCCTGATCAAAGGCAGGCCTCAAGATATCGCTTCAGACGAGATGGCAAAAGAAAAGTTTCTTGGAAAAAGTTTCAAGTTAGGCGATGAAGTGGAGGTTAGCTAATCACGAGGAAAGAGGCGATCGCCCGGAGTTTCTCCCAGAAAAAGGACAAAAAAGCCAAAATAAAACAAAAGAAGAACAAAATAAAAAACAAGAACCGGAGGTCCTGAGGCTGAAATCAATCCAAATAAAGAAACCTGCATCAAACGAGAGGCAAGCCCGAGGCAGATGAGGCTGAAAGCTGCGATGAAAACAAAGTCAAAAGCTCTGGCTTTTAACCAGGCATAATATCTGGAACGACGGCGTCTCACTGCTCTTTTTCTTTTTTCTCTAATTTCCCTGGCAAAGGGAACTTTCTGATCCACTTCTTCAGGCAAACCGATCTCTTTTTCTGAGAGAAAAGGCTTATCTACTGAAGGGAGAATCTCATCTGGTGGAGGAGAGGGCTTATCTTCTTGAGGAAGGGGCTCATCTACCGGAGTTTTTATCTCTTCCTCTTTAAAATCCTCTCCCAACTCTGCAGTCTCGTCTATCTTTCTCTCTTCCTCCTTACCTTCAAATTCTTTAGCCGGCTCGTCTTTTATCTTCTCTGCCCACGGTGGAATTCTCTCCTTAATTTCTGAAGTTTCATCGCCCATTTCTTTAGGAGGAGGGGGGATTTCTTCTCCCGGAGTAAAATGTTCCTTCACTCTTTCCCTTTCTCTCTTTATGGATTCAACGAATCTCTCAATCTCTACTTTCTCCCTCTCTTCGGTATCGGGAGTTTTCCTCATCCTTATGCTCTGTAAATCTATCTCTTCTCTCTGAGGAGGAGTTATCTCTTTCTCTTCTCTCTCTTCCATTTCTATTTCTTCAGACGGAGGGATTTCTCCTTCAGAGGGTTGAGCCTCCTTTCCTCTTTCCGCTTTGACTGACTCCACGAATCTCTCAATCTCTTCTTTTTCCCTTTTTTCAGTATCGGGAGTCCTCCTCAGCCTTATGCTCCTTAAATCTATCTCTTCTCTCTGAGGAGGAGGAGTGACCTCTATCTCTTCTTTTTCTTCTTCCGCTCGAAGTTCCTCTTCGATTTCTAGGACCTCTTCTTCCTCAGGAGCCATGGATGATGGAGGCTTACCTGTTTCTTCTATCATTTCTTTTTCCGGCAGAGGCTCCCCTTCTGTCTTTATCTCTTCTTCTTGCTCTCCGGGAAGTTCTTTTTCTAAAGTCTCTGCAAGTTGCCTCCTTGCTTGTTCAGGAGACATAGGTATTTCTATTTCGACGCTAGTGGATTTCCTCCCTCCGCCCGTCCCGACAGATGCCCAGAGTCTCTGAGTCTCTTTTTTCACCAATTCTCTTGCTTCACGCATCCTCAGTGCCTCTATGTCTTTGATATCTATTTCCTCTCCAGGGGAAGGAGTAGTTATCTCTATCTCTTCTTCTTCTTCTTCCTCTTCTTCTTCCTCTTCTTCTGCTTCTTCCTCTGCTTCTTCCTCTTCTTCTTCTTCCTCTTCTTCTTCTTCTTCCTCCTCTGCTTCAGGCGAAGGTTCTTCCTTTTCTAATTCTTCCTCCTTAGCTTCTGAAGTCTCTTCCTCTTTCTCTTCTTCCTCTACGATTATATCTCCAGGGATTTCTTCCTCTTTAGATTCATCCTCGGGAAAAAGAAGTTGGGTGCCGCAGTTTGAACAGTATTCGGCAACCCCATCTATGATGGCTTTACAGTAAGGACACCTTCTAATTGCCATTACCATATTTATAAAATGAAAATGAAATCTTGTCAATCCAAGTTATTCGGTTTATTGTTGTTAATAATTAAGATAGGTAAGAATTGACAACAGAGGTTAAATTGAATAAAAATAGGTGGGCTGGGCGATTAACTCAGGGGTAGAGTGCTACCTTCACACGGTAGAAGTCGCAGGTTCAAATCCTGCATCGCCCACTATTCTTAGTCTTGTCTTCCATTTATTATTTCTGAAAAAAATTTTATATATAAATTTTGTTGCATTAATAAGCCATTTATGGCATATTATTGCCATGAAATGGAATGAACTTCTCCAAATTGTCGGAAGAGAGCCGGTCTTTCACTCAAGCATCTTGATTTCTGGTGCAGTTGATTCAGCCGACCTGGGAAGGCAGTTGTCCCGTTGGGTTAAATCTGGGAATCTCATCCAGCTTCGTCGTAGTTTGTATGTTCTGTCTGAACGCCACCAGAAAACGAGGCCGCATCCTTTTCTTGTTGCTAATCGGCTTAAAAGAGCTTCCTATGTTAGTCTGCAATCGGCTTTAGAATATCATGGCCTTATTCCCGAATATGTTCCTTCCGTTACCAGCATAACCACAGGCCGGCCAGAAGAACTTGTTACTCCCCTTGGTTCATTCATCTTCAAACACATCAAAAAGGAACTGTTTTCTAGCTATCAGGTCATTGACCTGGGTGAAGGACAGTCCGCCTTTATCGCGACGCCGGAAAAGGCGCTTCTTGACCTGCTTTATCTTGCGCCAGGCTCAGACAATCCTGATTATTTGCGTGAGCTCAGGTTGCAGAATTCCGAAACCTTAAACACAGGTCTTCTGATTGAACTGGCCGAAAGAAGTGGCAGCCGGAAGCTGTGGCGCGCCGCTCGAAGGATTAAGACCCTTCTGACTGAATTAGAGGAATCATGAAAGAACAAATCAAGCAGATCATCGCCGAAACGACTAACAAGTTGCTGGCAAGAAGCCGAGTACGGGAGTACTGCCAGGCAAGAATTCTCCAATTCCTCCAAGAAAGCGGCGTCTTCCGTTCCTGGATTTTTCATGGCGGAACTGCCCTAAGATTCCTGTATATGCTTCCTCGTTATTCCGAGGATCTTGATTTTGCGCTAGAAAGCTCAAAGGCTGGCTTAAATTTTGCTAGAGTTATTGAGAGCGTATGTAAATCTTTCGAAGCCGAAGCCTACAGCATAGATGCAAAGATCAAAGACAGGGCGGCGGTCAAATCTGCTTTTATCCGGTTTCCAGCTTTGTCATACGACCTCGGTCTTTCCCCGCACAGATCAGAAGTGCTCTCGGTTAAGGTTGAAGTTGACAGCAATCCTCCTGCCGGAGGGATTACTGAAACATCTGTCATCCGCCGCTATGTGATGCTTAACCTGTTGCACTATGACAAGGCATCTTTTTTAAGCGGCAAACTGCATGCGATACTCGCCCGCCCCTATGTTAAGGGCCGTGATCTATACGACCTTTTCTGGTATTTGTCCGATCCCTCTTGGCCGGAGCCAAATATCAGATTTCTGACCGAAGCCCTCCTTCAGACAGATTGGAAAGGCCCTGAAATCACCGAATCAAACTGGACCATTCTTGTAGCAAAAACGCTTGAGGACATTAATTGGGAGAAGGCGGTTGAAGACACCCGTCCTTTCATCGAAAAGCCCTCAGACCTGAAACTTTTGACAAAGGAAAATATCTTAAAAATCTTAAAAAGCAGGCGAAAATGAATCGGAGAGGCCAGGTCTTAACATTCGATATCTCGTTATATAAATTATTTATTTTTTCTTAATCTGGAATCTGGAGACCTGACCCCCCCTTTATTTATTAATACTAATATAATGAATGAATGGTCCAACATCGATATTTCACCCAATGATCCTGAAATTATAGAAATAGATAAATTTAAAAAAACTTTAGGAGTTATACCTTCAAATATCCGACAAATTCGCGAGCTTATTACAAGATTTGAGGTGTGCCACTTCAAATATCAACGACATTTTAAATATATTAAAGAGTCAATCTTAAACCTAAAGCCAGATATTGATCCGAAAAAAATAGGTACAAATCATATCAGAAGGGGAGAAAACGCCTGGAAGAAAGATAAAACGGGACGAAGTCGATTGGGTCAAAGATATGCATGGGCACTAACCAACTGGCTCGGTGATAATCCTAAAGTAAAAGATTTAGAGTATTATAATAAGAGACTTGGACAACAAATCACGAAATGGCTAGGTAAAAAAAATCCAGAGAAGGAAAGATTGGTTCTTTTATTAAGAGCAAGATTGATTTGGGACTGGAAATCATATGAAGAATTACAGCATGGAAAAGAAAATAAGGAGCTTGAACTTCAAGTTTGTAGCATAGATATTTGCCATTATAATTTTCCGAAAAATTTAGACTTATTAGTGCAAGGGATTGGAGAAATGAAGCCAGTTGAAGCATTCGAGGGATGTGGTTCATTTAATTCAGATATCAAAAAATTAATTGAAAAGGAATTTTCAATTTTAAATGATTTGTTGAAGTCTATAACTTCTGTCAATAAACCAGATAAAAACGAATTGGTAAAAGCATGGCTAATTGTATGTTTGGCAAAAACGTTGAAAGAACAAGTTAGTTTGACAAAACCAATACATAGATTAGTCGAAAAAAAAATATGTTGGCAATAAAGAGTTTGAGGAATATGCGAAAAGTACAAGCGCCTTTTTTCCGTGGTTTCCTAAGAAGCGGTAAAATTCTTTTTTAGTTTTATTAAATAAAAGGAGTGATCTTATGCTTAAAATGGTTGATGTTGTCGGAGTTTCTCCGGCAGGCTTCTCAGAGGCTGTAAAAGATGGCGTTGACAAAGTTTTGGCGTCGGGTGAAAAAGTGCATTTTTTTCAGGTTCTGGAACAGCGAGGAGCCGTGCGAGAGGGTGCTCTCAAGGAGTATCAGGTTGTAATCAGAGTGGCTACTGAATTTCCAGAAAAAAATTAGAACAAGGGCTGAGCAGAAAAAAAGGGCAGATATTACAATTCATATTTTCAAATCTCTTAGGCTTATGAGTGCTTCCAGCATACTTTTTTCAGCCAAAAGGGAGGATTCGAATGAATATTATTCGCTATTTTTTGGTTTGGCTTTTATCTTTTGCCTTCACAAGCTTGATAGATGCTATCTAGCATCTGGGAATATTCAAGAAGGCATATTCTGAAGGGATAAAACCGCTTGCCCGCATGCGTGGCAACAAAATGGCTATTAATCCCTTTGCTGGTATTTTGTCTCAAGTCTTGGTCGTTACGTGTATTGTATTTTTGGTTTTATTTAAAACGCAAAATGTGAGTTATTTAGAAGCAGCTTTGATTGGTGCAATTGCTGGAATTTTAGCGATTACTGTCTATGGACTCACAAATTATGCTCTTTTTAAAGATTGGAGCTTGAAGCTCGCTGTTCTTGAAGTTATCTGGGGGCCGATATTGGGGGCATCCAGCGGAGCTTTTGTTATTTGGATGAAATCTTTGTTATTATAAAAGCTTCATTTTTTTCAAAGTCCGAGTTTCGTCCTTCATCACTATTTTAATATTAAAAATATATAGATTTACTTTTGAAAGGTTTGCCGATTACAGACTATTGACTTTCATAATATAGGCTTTCACATCAAACTTTGATTGGGCTCCTTTGTAGCTCATGTAACGGATTTTTCCAAAAATGGGCCGTGGAAACCAGGCCCTGTCATGAACTCCGCCAATAGACCAAGCGATGCCTACATAGCCGTTTGGATCTCTGCCGTCCAATTCGTATTTGTCATTGAGATAAATAGCAGCTTTTAGAGCCTCTTCTGGTGACTCTGTCCACTCCAATATTTTTTTTGCCCAATACATTCTCAGATAGCCATGCATTTTTCCGGTTTTCACCATCTCCTTCTGAGCTGCGTTCCACAAGTCATCATGAGTTTGGCCGGTTTCAAACTGTTCAAGCAAATAGCTATATTCCCTTCTATCATGTCGATGTTCATCGAGCGTCTTTTTTGCCCAATCTGGAAAGCCTTTAAAGTCATCATAATGCCCACTATAAAAACAGAAATTATCCGCGAGTTCCCGCCTCACGATGAGTTCTTCCAGAAAAGCTTGTTGCTTACTGGTGGTCGCGCTGCTTTTCTTGATTTCAAGTGCAACTCGCTGAGCCGAGAGCTGGCCAAAATGAAGATAAGGGGATAGGTTTGATTGGCCATCCTGGTTTGGATCGTTTCTTTTTGTATCATATTCTGAAAGCTTATGCTTTATAAAATGGTCCAACGTTTGCTTTGCCGCCTTCTCCCCAGGCTTAATCCAGTCAACTTCTAAAACCTTTCTATCGACTTTTAAACTCTTTTTCGCTCTACCCCAATCTGTCTCCTCAGCCTTTTCTTTCCAGGAAAAGGGGTGTTTCTTGAGATTCAGAAAGTCATCCATAAATTCACTCAACTGACGTTCCACTTTTGGACGGAAAGTATAGGCTGCGAATTCCTGTTTGGGCGAGGCTATCCAGCAGGGAATGATATTATGGGCATCCACTTCATAAACAGGAATGTCAATCCTATTCGACACACTTTTTTTCCATGTTTTTTTCAGGCGCAAAGGATCAAAGTCAGTGACAAGAGCACTGATCTCGTTTTGCGCCGCAAATTTCAGTATCTCTTTTTCGGGTGATCCCAGAATGAGAAAAAAAGGAATATTTTTTCCTCTTAGTTTGTTCTCTGTCTCCTGGAGGCCCTGAAGCATAAAGCCGTATTGTCTGATAGTCGCTCCGAGAAATTGAGGGACCAAACAGAAAACCACCGCTAGAGGTGTTCTCTGTCTAAAGGCAAGTTCCTGGGCGAAGAGGAGTGCCCAGTTATCATGAGCCCTTTGATCACGGCTCATCCAATAGACTACCGGACCGGGCTTCTCTTCTTCTTTTTTTAGTTTCCTTATGCGTTCAATTTTCATGTTTTTTTGTCAGTAATTATATACTAACTGATGTTTTGAAAGTATAATATGATTTTTCATTATGCTGTTCTTTTGGTCAGCGTCGCATTAAGAGAAAAGATATTTTTTGGTGTTACATTCCAGAGAGGTTCGTGTATGAAGATAATAAGAAAGAATATTTATATTGTTTTTATTTTTTTCCTGTTATTAACATTTTCAAATGCCTATTCGCAGTGGTTTGTCGACGTGGAAACAGGACCGGCGTTCAGCGGATATAATAATGTAAGAATACCTCGAGACACGGGTACCCAATTCTCCCTTTCCAAAGATCTAAAAACAGACTCTGCCTTTTTTTTCAGGCTGCGGTTGGGATATCAAATAGGTCAAAAACACACCCTATCTGTTTTTGTGGCTCCCTTAAGCCTAAATGCCTCAGGTATAGTGAACAAGTCAATCAGGTTTTTTGAGGAAGATTTTCCCGCTGATATACCACTAAAGGCTGTCTACCGCTTTAATTCTTACCGCCTGACCTACCGGTATGACTTCATAAGAAAAGAAAATTTGAGACTCGGCTTCGGATTGACTGCCAAGATAAGGGACGCTTCCATAAGTGTCGAAGGAAATAACCAAAAATCAGAAAAAACAAATGTAGGATTTGTACCGCTCATAAACTTTCGTCTTGAATGGTTTTTTGCCAAAAAATTGAGCTTACTATTGGACGGCGACGCTCTTGCGGCACCTCAAGGACGGGCCGAAGATGTCTTGCTGGCTTTACAGCTCCATTTAAATGAAGACCTTACGCTTAAAGCTGGTTACAGAATCCTTGAAGGAGGCGCCAACGTAGGAGAAGTATACAATTTTGCCCTAATCCATTTCTTAATCGCTGGCATAACTTACCGATTCTGATCTCAAATCCATGAGTTTTTAAGAACAAGAAAAGGATGATATGGGCACAATAAGTGCGTTAAGATCATGAAAGTACTTTTGACAGGCGCTACTGGCTATATCGGAAGAAGACTCAAGGAAAGACTCCTAGAAGATAAAAGTCTTCAACTTCGCTTATTCATCAGGAACGAAAGAAAGATCAGGGACAAGTACAGAGACCGGGTGGAAATTTTCGAGGGAAGCACCTTTGATAGAGAATCTGTCCGAAAAGCTCTCGAAGGCATAGATGCAGCCTATTACTTGATTCATTCTATGGGCACAAAAGGTGATTTCGCCAAGCTCGATCGTTTAAGCGCTGAAAATTTCCTTCGTGCTTGCATTGATGCCAATGTTCAGAGAATTATATATCTTGGTGGATTAGGCAGGAAGGATACTGCAAGCAGGCATCTTTTAAGCCGGATCGAGACAGGAGAAATCCTCAGCAGTCGGCCTGAATCCATCCAGACTATATGGTTTAGAGCTGGAATCATCATCGGTTCAGGCAGCGCAAGTTTTGAGATCATCCGCAATCTTGTTCAGAAGCTTCCTATGATGATAACGCCAAGATGGATTCATACAAAGACCCAACCCATTGGCATCAGTGATGTATTGGAATACCTATTCCAGGCAAAAGATCTTGATACAAAGAAGAATCTTGTCGTAGATATTGGATCTAACCAGATGAGTTTTAAAGAGATGCTTCTCAGAGCCTCCAAGGTAATGGGACTAAAGAGGACCTTGATTCCTGTTTTTTTATTGACACCGAGACTCTCATATTATTGGTTGATACTAATGACCCCTGTTTCTTATCGGATAGCAAAAGCATTAGTCGAGGGATTAAGATCAGAGACAGTCATCCAAAATGATAATGCGAAGAGGTATTTCCCCCAAATCTCCCCTCTTTCATATGAAAATGCCGTCAAAACTGCTCTTGGAGAAATCGAAAAAAAACAGATTATCAGCCGGTGGTGCGACAGCAGTGCGAAAGAGGCATGCGATATAAAAGACAAAGACCGAATAGAAGCAGCTGTTTTTGCTGACAAAAGCGTTTATGATTTTGGAGAGATTCCATCAGAAATGATATTTGCCTCCATTCAATCCATAGGCGGCGAGAACGGATGGTTTAGATATGATTGGCTATGGAAATTGAGAGGCGTCGTAGACAAGCTTTTCGGCGGACCTGGCTTAAATCGAGGACGGAGGGATCCGGCTGTATTGAGAGCAGGAGATAGTCTTGATTTTTGGAAGGTTATAGATCTAAAGGAAGGCAAGAGACTTCTTCTTTCAAGCCAGATGAAGCTGCCCGGGAAAGCTTGGCTGGAATTTTCTGTAGAAGACACCGCTCTCGTTCAAAATGTTTATTTTCTTCCTCAAGGATTATGGGGAAGGCTATATTGGTATCTCATAAAGCCTATTCATATCTTAATTTTCTCAGACCTTGCAAAAGGAATTATAAAACGGGCAAGAGCGTTATCTAGATTGACCAGTATAGATATATAGCTGCGAAAAGGCTTATCATCCTCGAATAATTAGACAGGTTCCATAATAAAATAGCTGCCAAAAGTTGTGTTTTTGCTTTAAACTATAGATAAATAACAATTCAGAGGTTTAGATGAAGATTAAGCTCAATAGTGTATATGTAGAAAATCAAGACAAGGCGCTTAAGTTTTATACAGAGGTTTTGGGCTTTGTTAAAAATAAAGAGATACCCTTAGGGGAATTCAAATGGTTAACGGTTGTCTCTCCAGAAGAGCCTGACGGTGCGGAGTTAGTTCTTGAGCCAAACAGCAATCCAGCTACCAAGACATTCCAATCAGCTATTTTTAAGCAAGGTATACCTTTAACGGCATTTGCTGTGGAGGATATTCAAAAAGAGTACGGCAGGATGAAAAAGCTGGGTGTGGTGTTCACTATGAAGCCAACAAAAACGGGGCCGGTTACCGTTGCAATATTTGAAGATACTTGCGGTAACTTAATACAGCTCTATCAAGAAGCCGCAGCTTAAAAAACAGAGTGCATCAATAATAAATTCTTGGTCATTCTAAAGTGCTATGTTAGCCCTGTCGAAATAGAGGCTAATCCATGAGGTGGTTTTAGAGAGCAGACGAATGATTTTGAAGTAACCTAACTTATTTTTCAGACTTCTTATAGCTGATTGAAATGCCCGACCAGCTAGAATCATCATATGTTGTTTCCATATTGGGCAAGCTTTCCAGATAATCTACAAATTCTCCGACTCCCCACATGCGCCCTCTTCGTCTGCCCGACACGTTATGAGCTGTATAACATCCACCAACCTCAAGCTTGGGTAAGACTGCTATAAGATAATTTTTGTACCAGCCTTTATCTGCATCGCAAAAGACAAAGTCAAAAGGGCCTTTAAGTTCTGGAACGAGTTCATGGGCATCGGCAAGTCTGGCATCGATGTAATCGGAAAGCCCAGCTTCTTCAAAATTCGCTAAGGCCTGTTTATAGCGACCTTCGTTTATTTCTACTGTAATCAGCTTGCCTCCGGTCTTACTGAGTGCCCAGGCAATCCATATCGCAGAATGGCCGGTGGATGTTCCGATTTCAAGCGCCTTCTTGTATTTATTCTTGATGATAATATCGTAGAGGACTTTTCCGTCTGCTTCAGAAACATTCATATCCCTCCAGTTATATCTGTGGCTTTCAAGAAAATTTCTGACTCTATCATCAAGGCTTTGATTTCCTGCTGTCTTGCTATCGAATCCGTAGGCAACACCCTGCAGGCATAAGTAAAAGCATAACGAAAAAACCAGAAAGCCAAGCTTAAATGCTTTTTTCAAATGAATCCTCCATACTTTTCATTTAAGAAACCACAAAATCATTTAAAAAGTCTCAAAAAAAACAGGAACACCCATAATCTTGTGCTTTTCTTAATTTCTAATATCTTAGTATTATTTAATGTTTTAGTTTTATATAAATTGGACGACAACTACCTGTAATTTTTTCCCAAAAAGCTTAAATTTAGATGAAATTTTTGAAAATAATAAAAATAACCGGCATTCCAACCGGGTTTCGATTTAAAAAAGGAGTTTATGAATTCCTTTCACCTCTTTATTCATGATGTTCATGAACCTCTTGTTGCTTATGGGATGATCAGCAAGGAGCTTTCCGTTATATACTATACTGAAGGTTCCGTAGGCTGAAGGGGCATTTTGGGCATCCCTGCAGGTTTCTAGCTCGACAATTTTTGCTTTTAGACCATATCTTTCCTGAGCAGTCTCGCTCATTTCTTTGACCCATTTTTCAAGGTAAGGACACTGGTCTGATCGAATAATCGTTAGCCCTTTGCTGTATCGGCTCAGTCTTTCTCTCCAATCCCCACTGAATTTGGGTGAATGGGCGCTTTTTTTTATCTTTTTCACAAGCAGCTCAAAATCAGGAGGAGCTCTATCAATAAGCTCAAATCCGTTTTTTAAGAATAATTCCTTTTTTGCTAGCCAGGGACCTTTACGCGTGACAACCGCTACACCATTCATCTTTTCCTTTTTTGCATCCTTTATACATTCCTCTACCAGGAGTGATCCGTAGCCTTTTCTTTGATATTTCTTATATAAAATAAATAAACAGTGAATGACCATGTAGCCTTTGGCTTCAACTGCTCTCCAAGCGTATCTGCCCGGGATATATTCAATAATGCCGACAGAGCCTTCTTTGGCCGAATAAAGAACCTTGAACCTCATGCCTTCAGAAAAACGTTGTCTTAGCCAATCAGTTTTTCGCTTGTACCCTTCCAGCTTAGTGTTTTTGATACCGCAGAACCCGTAGTCGCAAATATTATCTGCATTCGTATCAATTATCTGTATCTCATTCACCCTTCGTTCCTCCTCTAAGCTTGCCGTTGAAACTTTTTGGTCTGCTCAATAATGAAACTCAGCCCTTCTTCTAATTTATTCACAATACCATCGCATCAGGGAAAACTCCACTATTTCTTTTTTGTGAATGAAATCGTCAACTCTTCGTCATTAAATCGACTCAGAACATGGCGACATAGCTTTAAATAAACCTCAAAATACAAAAAAACGCCTGAATGAAATTTTCCTTTGCTAATCGCTCGTGGCGGATTCGCCACCCAAGTATGAATAAAGTTTATTTATCCTTTTCGCTTAGTATCCTCAGAGATTTCAGAAAATCTGATATTCTTGTTTTTCAACGTTGTTCCTAACGCTTTGTCCAAACGAGCTAAAGAGAGATTATAATCGATCATAGCTTGGAGTTCGGCACTGCGAGCATCAGCTAAATCCCTTTGATACTGAACAACAACATAATTAGTAGTCAAACCTACCTTTAATTTTTTCTCCTCTGCCTCCAATTTTTTCTCGGCCAGCTCTCGAGCAATCTTGTAAGCTTGTACCCTCTTATAATCAGTCTGAACAGCCCTTACTGCATTTTTTATTTCAAGAAAAATCTGTTGCTCCTGATTTTCAAGCCTGAACATAGCCTGATCAAGATTTACCCTTGCTTGGGCATATTCTGCACGTGAGAGAACAGTACTGATGGGAATGCTAAGCGTTAATCCTACAGACCAGTTCTTGTATTTGAAGTCAAAGGCATCTCTTAGAGCAGTAGAGGATCCTCCTGGAATAGTCATAATCGGAGGGCCGAAAGGATCGAGTGGGTCGTAGATGATTTGAGTTCCTGATATGCCAGGGCTCCAGTATGATGCCCGGAGGCTTAGGTCCGGAAGAAGCTGATTTCTGGCATAACTCAGGTTTAGTTCTTTATTCTGTACGTCAATCCTGCTCGCCTGCAGATCAGGTCTGTTCTCTAAGGCTGTAAGAACGGCGCCCTCAAAACTCACCTCCTTTTTCGCGAAGGCTGGTTTGTCAACAGGAATAATATCTACTTCCACTCCTTTTTCTTCGGCTGCCAGGTTGATGATTGTCTTTAGAAGATCCTCATTATTCTTGACCATGGCTTCTGCTTGAAGGATATCCGCCTCACGGTTTGCCACTTCAGTCTGAGCACTCAGGATCTCTATGGGTGCCAGGGTTCCTACATCGACTTCCCTCTTATTCTTAGCTAGAAGATCTTGAGCCAATTTTAAGGACTGCCTCTTCACTTTAAGATTTTCGATGCTGTGGACAAAATTCCAGTAAGCACTTTCCACGTTGTAAATTGTGTCCATTAGAACTCCTCTAAGCTGACTTTCTGAAATAGCTCTGTTGTTTTGGGCGATGATGATTTCTTTACGGCTGATTTTAAGACCAAAGTTTTTCAAGATGGGCTGAGCAAAATTAAATCGGAGCGTGCTTGAGTAACGAGGATTGACTGACAGGAATTTTTGGTTGGAATCGTTTTTGTACGAATAGAGGGATATCGAAAATTCTCCTCCCGTGGGGATACGCTGAAAAAAGGAGGCTGAGTAATCTTTGTACTCGGTTGAGATCTTCTCTTCGCCTTCGATATAGGAAATAGAAGGAGAATTTGTATTTTGGAGACTGTAGCCAAAGGACAGGCTGGGCAGGAAGTCTTCTTTAGCCCGGGATACAGAAATATCAGCCAGTTCCGGGTTCAAGACTTCAACTGCAATATTTAGGTTATTCTGCATCGCTTTCAGGATGCAGTCTTCAAGAGATAAAGCCCTCTCCTTTTTCTGGGCCCAGGCTCCTGCAGTAAGGAGCAAAATCGGTAAAAAACAAATAATTTTTTTTGGTTTTAACATTTTATACCTCCGTTAGAACTTTCAATTTTAGGATTTTTTGTATGAATGAACGGACAGCTTAAGTCTTTTACTCGTTATCCACAACCCAGCCATCCAAAAGATTAATAATTCTTCTGCTGTATGATGCGTTTTTTTCGGAATGTGTGACTTGAAGAATTGTGGTTCCATCCTCGTTCAGTTCTTTGAATAACTCCATAATCTCTTCGCCTTCTTTGGTGTTTAAATTGCCAGTGGGCTCATCGGCAAGAATAAGTTTTGGTTCGGTGATAACGGCTCTTGCAACTGCTACCTTCTGCTGCTGGCCGCCGGATAATTGATTAGGGAACAGGTCTTTCTTGGCCACTATATGAAACCTGTCGAGCATGTCGCAAACTTTCCCTTTCCGCTCCGAGCCTTTCACTTTTTTGTACAGAAGCGGGGTTTCAAGATTTTCATAGACTGTTAAATCATCAATAAGGTGATAGCTTTGAAAGACAAATCCAATATAGTTCTTATGGAGTTCTGTGAGTTGTTTTTCACTCAATCTATGGACTTTTTTATCGAAGAAGTAATATTCACCGCTTGAAGGTAAGTCTAACATACCGAGGATGTAAAGCAAGGTTGACTTTCCGGCACCCGAGGGTCCCATGATGGTCACAAATTCCCTTTCCTCAATATCGAGGTTAATATCCCGCAAAGCATATGTCTTCACAAAACCGGATGAGTAATATTTTGTGATGTCTATTAGTTTGATCATCTCTTTCCTCCATAAACAGCCATCATTCAAAATCTCGTTGCCATAAGCTTAGAACAGAGTTCTTTCTCCACTAAGCGTGATTAAAATAAAGCCTGCCATATCCACATCAAGACCCATCACATTGATAAAGAAATGGCTTTTATGCCTTTTGATGTTCCGCGAAGCGCCCTTCAGGCAGTTTTTGAACATGGCTACGCTCTTCTATAATCTTTCGTATGCGCTTTCTCCCCTTTTCCGAAACATTATCGGAATATTGTCTTTTGTAGGGATACCGATTTGAATCAATTCCCAATCCCTGTCATGCTCTTTTATCACACGTTTTATCACATCAACTTTATCTTCGGATTCTTCACCATAGTCCTCCCAGTCTACGATTTCAACCCTGTAATGCATCGTTCGCTTTTTTCCGTTGATTTTCACATCGATGTCGATGTTCTGTTCTGCCTCCAAAGTGGGAACATAAATAACGACTTCTCTCATTTTTGCCTCCTTTTATTTTCTTATTTATCTAGCATTTTTAGCTTTTTTTTCCCTTCAGCTATTCATATTTTATCGAATCAACCGGGTTGGCGAGAGCGGCTTTAAGAGACTGAAAACTAACGGTCAGCATGGCGATACACAAAGCAATCAGACCTGCCGCGATAAATGTCAAAACACTGATGGGAGCCCGAAAAGGAAAATTGGAGAGCCAATAATTCTTCAAGAAAATATAGGTCACCGGCCAGGCGATCAGGTTGGCAACCAGAACCCACTTGATGAAATTTCGTGAGAGTTGAAACACGATGGAACCTACCGAAGCGCCCAACACTTTTCGAATGCCTATTTCTTTGGTGCTCTGTTCAGCCGTATAAGAAGCCAAGCCAAAAAGACCGAGGCAGGCTACAAAAATCGCTACAAAGGAAAAAAATGTGATGATCTGACTCAATCGTTCCTCCGAATGGTACAGGGCATCGAAGTTCTCATCCACAAAAAAGTATTCAAATCTTCTCTCTTTCTCGAAGCTATTCCAGGTCTTCTCGATGTAGGACAAGGTTCGAGAGATATCATCCGTGTTCATCTTGATGGACAAGTAGGTATCCTGTCTGGGCCTAAGAAAAATGGCCAGGGGTCCGATGACTTCCTTGAGTGAGCGGTAATGGAAATCCTTGACGATTCCCACGATCGGGCGCATGACTTCGCGGGAATAGCCGATTTTTTTTCCGAGAGCCCCCTCTCCCCATCCCAGCTTTGACAGGGCGGTTTCATTTATCAGAAAAGCGCCATCATTATCTGCCCCAAAATCCCTGGAGAAATCCCGCCCTTGCAGAAGTTCTATCTCATAGGTCTTGAGAAAGTCATAATCGGCAAAAATATAATCGAAGGTGAAAGACACCTTGTCCGGTTGTCCTTCGAGAAACGTGGTGAGGATAGTATCTGTTTTCCCCGGGATGCCGCTGGAATAAGAAGCCTCCAGAATGCCTGCGTTCTTTTTCAGGTCGTTCTTGAATGCCTCGAACTGTTGAGCTATGCCTTGCCCTCTGATGTACATCGCAAGCACCTGCTCCTTTTTAAATCCAAGTTTTTGATTCTTCATGAAGTGCAACTGCTTCAACACTATAAAGGTGCTGATAATCAGAATGATAGAAATCGAGAATTGCACAATGACAAGTGCGTTCCGGAGGATCGATTTTCGAGATCCTCTCTGGAATTTTTGTCTTATGGTATCGATGGGCTGAAAGGAGGAGAGATAAAGTGCCGGATAGCTTCCTGCCGCTAATCCTGAGAATATCACGAGGCTGAACAAACCAAATACGACGGCCACATTAAAAAGAGATGTTACGGTGATTTCTTTTCCTGTGAGTTCGTTGAAAGCCGGGATCAAGAGCAAGACTAAATTAAGAGACAAAATCAATGCCACGAATGCAAAACCTATGGATTCTGTCAAAAACTGCACGACCAGCCTTTTTTTATACGCGCCTAAGACTTTTCTCAAACCGACTTCCTTTCCCCGGTTGGCGGAACGGGCCGTGGAAAGATTCATAAAATTGATACACGCGATCAGAAGAATGAATAAAGCGATGAGCGAGAAAACGTAGACATAGCGGATATCTCCATTCCCTTCGAGCTCCCCTTCGAGATTAGATTTCAGGTGGATATCAGTCAGCGGCTGGAGGTAATAAAACATTTTTGTCCCATACTTTCTGGCATCCTCACCAGTATGTTTTTCTACGACGGGCGCCAATCTTTGCTCCACCATCCTGGCATCGGCACTCTCCTCGAGCAGGATATACGACCATCCCATGATTACGAGCCAGGCCTCCAGAAACTCGGCTCTTCGCCCTTGGATGGTGTTAATCGAAACCAGGTAATTAAAATGGAAGTGGGAGTTACGGGGGACGTTTTCAACCACTCCAGTCACTTTCAGATCGCCGTCGGCACTGAGATTAACGGTTTCGCCCAGGGCGCTTGCCTTGCCGAATATCTTTATGGCTATGTCTCGGGTCAGCACAATAGAGCCTGGATTATTAAGGGCTGTGACCGGGTTTCCTTCGATGAACTCATGGGAAAAGATTTTGAAAAAATCTTTATCCACGTAAAAAATATTCTGTTCATCATAGTTGTCTTCATTGTGTTTGATAAGGCCAGTTCTTTTCCACAGCCTCGTGTAGGCGCTAACTCCGGGGATTTCGGCCGCAAAGGCCGGGGCCGCGGCAAAGGGTGAGACGCCATAGTGGTCGTATGCATCACCGATTTCCTCCGCATATGTAATCCGGTAGATGCGATCCGCATTTTCGTGATACCTGTCATAACTCAATTCATCCTGGACCCACAAATGGATAAGTATGCAACAGGCCATGCCTATCGCCAGGCCTGCGATGTTGATGAATGAATAGCCTTTTTGCCTTTTGATGTTTCTCAAAGCGATCTTTATGTAATTTTTGAACATAGTTACCTCAAATTATGATTGACCTCATCTTTCTCAACAGCAAACGAACCACTAAAGGAAAATTAATATCAGTAAAATCAATATAACCATGATGAAAATAAATGTTTTCATCTTAATTACCCCTCATTTTTTTATTCGTACCTCAGCGACTCCACTGGATTGGCCAGCGCGGCTATTAATGTCTGGTAGCTTACCGTAAGCAGAGCAGTAACCAGCGCCAGGACGCCCGATAGAACAAATATCGACATATTTAAATTGGTTCGATAGGCAAAGTTTTCTAGCCACTTACTTATGGCAAAATAAGCAAGAGGCCAGGCAATTATGTTGGCGGCAAGTACCCATTTTGTGAAATCCGCCGACAACAACAGTATTATCCTGGATACCGGAGCTCCGAGCACTTTCCGGATTCCTATCTCCTTTGTCCGCTGTTCTGTCATGAAAGAGGCCATCCCGAACAACCCTAAGCAAGAAATAGCTATCGCCAGGAAAGTAAAATAGCCGACAATCCTTCCCATCCGCTGCTCATTCCTGTAGAGCCTTTCGAGCCATTCACCGAAAAACTGGTATCTTAAAGGATATGCCGGATTAATTTGTTTACATGTACTCTCAATATATTTCAACGTTGCAGAGATATTATCCGGGGCAACCCTGATAAACATGCAGTCCATCGCGCTAATCCAACTGGGGTTCATCATATACACAAATGGCCTTATTTCGTGATGAAGAGATTTGAAGTTAAAATTCTTCACAACTCCGATGATCTTCCCTTCATTTCTAAACACCGATAACCGTTTGCCAACCGGCGATTCCATGCCCATGAGTTTGACAGCTTCTTCATTGACGATATATGCCTCCGAGGCATCAGTCGCAAACTCTCTTGAAAAACCTCTCCCCTGAACCATATCCATCTTTAATGTCTCAAAATAGCCAAAATCAACGATATCCCAGTTCATGGATACTTTTTCATCAGGATTTTTCCCTTCCCAGTCCAGAGCCGAAACAGTGGATGCTATATTAGAGGGCAATTGCAGACTTCTCGTTACTTTTAGAATATTTGAATTCCGCAGCAGTTCGCTATGTGCCGATTCGTACTTTGCTTTTAGATTTCCCTGCATGTAAACAAAAACCAGATGTTCTTTGTCATACCCCAAATCTCTGTTCCTTATGTAATCAAGTTGTTTGTAGATAATAAGCGTACTAATGATTAAAAAAATCGAAAGAGTAAACTGGCTTACGACAAGGATTTTTCTGAACAGAGATCTCTGTGAACCGGAGCGAAAGGTTCCTTTTAGGACCTTAACCGGCTGAAAAGAAGAGAGGAAAAGTGCGGGGTAGCTTCCAGATAAGATCCCGACAAATAGGGTTATCCCCATAATTCCTAAGATAATCGTGATATTTCCGGAAGGATCCAAAGATAAGCTTTTTCCTGAAAGATTGTTGAAGGCGGGGAGCATGATTTCAACGATGAGTATCGCACCAATGAGGGCAATGAACGACAACACAACAGATTCGCCGAAAAATTGCTTAATCAGATCTGCTTTCTTCGCCCCAACGACCTTTCTCATGCCAACCTCGTTTGCTCTGGTGCCTGCTTTGGCTGTGGAGAGGTTCATAAAATTGATACAGGCAATGATCAGGACAAAACAGGCAATGATAGAAAAAATGTAAACATATCTGATAAGTCCGCCTCCCCCCAGCGCATAAAGGTGGATTCTGGTCTGGGGCTGCAGATGCAGCCGTATCCTTTCTGCAGCGGAAGGAGGATCATGTTTTTCTTTGATATCAGTAATCTTCCTGGCTACGTCCTCTGCCAGCGCGTTTTTAGGCAGCAAGACATAGGTTTCAAGGGGATTCCCTCCCCAGCTACTGGATTCAGCCCAATTCGGCCCCCAGTAGAGTACATAAGGAAGGAGAAAATCAAACCTCAACGAGGAATTGTGGGGCACGTTTTCAATCACTCCTGTCACCTGAACATCGTATTGATTGTTCACATTCAAGGTTTTGCCGATTGGATCTTCACTTCCAAAGTATTTGTGGCTCATCTCCTCTGTGATGACGACAGAAAACTTACTGGAGAGCGCTGTTTTCGGGTCGCCCTTCAAAAAGGGAAAGGTAAACATGTTAAAGAATGAAGAATCGGCAAAACCAAAGTCATCATCAGCAAAGCTCTTATCACCGTACTTAATAAGCAGCCAATTTTTACTGGCGTACCTTACAGCATCCACGACGTCAGGGCACTCTTCTTTCAGAATCCTGGCGAGAGGAAAATATGACTGGGCAAACAGGTTGGTTCGGCCATCAGAATACTGAATCTCAGTATAAACCCTGTAGAGCTCACTCCTGCGTTTATGGAACTGGTCATAGCCTGTTTCGTCTTGAACCCACAGAAGAATCAGAATACAGCAAGCCATGCCGATGGCGAGGCCTGCGATGTTGATAAAGGAATAACCTTTGTGTCTTTTAATATTTCTCAGGGCGATCTTTATGTAATTTTTAAACATCACTCCTCCAATTATGAACAATAATCGAGCGCATAAGAATCAGTTGTCGAAACCTCAGAATAGATCACTGTTCATAAAACCTCACACAGCTATACTAGAGCAAAAAATATGCCATTATTGAATACAGGAGACTAACAGGGAGCAGGAAAAGATATCCATGGTAAAAATGTTCGCTGGTGTTACAAACGGTGTTCGGAAGTGAACAGCAATTGTTGCATTTATTCTTTAGGATCTATGCCTTTTGCTTCACCCTGTAAAGCACTTGACCGAGGTAGCCAGAATCATTGATCTCCGCAATATATAATCCTGGCTGGAGGTAGGCCTTTCTTTTTAATATCGATTCTGAGAGGTTTTTCAGAAGGACGCTTGCTTCCCAATCTTTATTACTATCACTTAACAAAATCCGAGCACCCTCTTCTACTATCTTCTCCAAGATTTCTTTTAAACTCATGGCTTCCTCTCTTGTCATATTTATCTGGCTGTAGTTACGTTTAATATATAATATACGTATTTTTTTATCCTTTAGTTGCTTTACCTGTAAAATTAACTTCTCATACCACAAAGCATTTTGAACATAATGGAGAGAAAAACAGGGCAGATGTACTAGCTCAATAATTCAGTAACGCTTTTATAATGTCACTGCGAACGGAGTGAAGCAATCTCATAAAAATAATTGTCATTGCGAGCGACTGAAGGGAGCGTGGCAATCTCAACATTTTATTAATTATGAGATTGCCGCGCTTCGCTCGCAATG